>Ga0315912_10001286_pt1 | contig 31860 bp, 28 predicted proteins | sample VfabasoilMG_FD_204469 | JGI IMG/M metagenome (GOLD analysis project Ga0315912, IMG submission 204469) | Garden soil microbial communities collected in Santa Monica, California, United States - V. faba soil | ecosystem: Environmental > Terrestrial > Soil > Garden | place: USA: California...
ACCAGCATTCACCTGATCCAGGCGGCCATCGCGCGCCTGCTGTTCCTGTTTCCGCGCCATGGGTTCGACCAGGCGGTCATCGACAAATTCAACGCGTTGTCCCACGCCGAGCTCGAACAGATCCGCGACATCCTGGTCCTGCACTACACCGCCACGGAACGCGACGACACGGAGTTCTGGCGGCATTGCCGCGGGATCGAACGGCCCGAATCGCTGCGGCAACGCTGCGACATCTACCAGCGGACCGGCGGCATCTACGCCGATGCCATGGACATGTTCAAGGTGCCGAGCTGGTTCTCCATTTTCGAAGGGCAGGGCCTGCGGGCCGAGGGCTGGCATCCGTTCGCGGACATTCCATCGGACGCGGAGCTCGCGCGGCGCCTCGCCCTGCTGAGCGGTGAAGTGTTGAAACGTGTGCAGAAATTTCCGCTGCACGATGAGTACATCCGTGCGCACTGCGCCGCGGAGCCGGCGCAGATGAAATCCCTGCGGGCGGGCGCTGGTTAGTCGCGGAAATTCTTGAACTGCAGCGGGCGGTCGACCTCCGCCTTGCGCATCAGCGCCATCGCCGCCTGCAGGTCATCGCGCTGCTTGCCGGTGACGCGCAGCTGTTCGCCCTGGATCTGCGCCTGCACCTTGAGCTTCGAGTCCTTGAGCATCTTCTGCAGCTTCTTGCCGGTTTCCTGGTCGATGCCATGACGCAGCACGATGTCCTGGCGCGCCTCGGCAAGGTTGCTCACCGGGTCCTTCTTTTCCATGCAGCGTGAGTCGATGCCGCGCTTGGCGAGCCGCTGCGTGAGGACGTCGAGCATCTGCTTCAGCTGGAATTCCGAAGGCGCCTTCATCTCGACGGTGAATTCCTTTTCCTTGAGCGTGAACGTGGCGCCGGTGTCCTTGAAGTCGAAGCGCTGCGACAGCTCACGGTTCGCCTGGTCCACGGCATTCGTGAGTTCGTGGCCGTCGAGCTCGGAGACGGTGTCGAATGAGGGCATGTCGTCAACCCCGCAGTGTCTTCTCGATCTTGTCGGCGACGTCCTTGCCGACCTTGCTGCGCAGGAAATCCATGATCACCGGCGCGAAGCGCTTGGCGTCTTCGACGCCCAGGCCCAGCTTACCGAAGCCCCCGACGATCGTGCTGAGCAGCGCCGCGTTGCCGCCCATGGCGCCGGCGATACCGCCTAACAACCCGCCCAGGCCGCCGCCGCCGGATGCCGGCGCCTTCTTCATGAGGTCGCCCAGGCCGGGCACGCCGCCGAGCAGCTTGTCGAACTCCCCGGTGCCGAGTTTCTCCTTTGCCGCCTTGAACAGCACCGCGGCGCCGCCTTCGGCCTGCGTCGCGTTCACGCCGAGCTTCTTCGTCAACTGGTCGATGAGTTCTTTCATGTTTGTCCCCGGGAGATTCGTTCAATCGTACGCGGGCGCGGGAAAGCCATCCGTACCCGTGCGCCACGGCGTCCACAGCAGCGCGACTTCACCCACCGCGATGTCGGATTTGCGCGCCGGTACTTCGACCGGCGTCAGGGCAACGGTCGAAGCGTCCACCGCGCTTTCGAGCCGCGCCACCTCCGCTTCCAGATCGCGCTGCGCGTCGGCGAGGCGCGCCTTCAGCACTTCGATGTTCTCTTCTGCACGGTCGACATCCTGCGACTCATGCCCCCAGCGGCTGGCGGAGCGCGCCGCGGTCCCGACGCGCCCGATGTTGGTCGCCGAGAATGTCTTGCGGCCGAACAACGCGCCGAGGATCGAGGTGCCGACATTCACCGCGGTCTGCATCTTCTGCTGGGTGAGCTGCGCCTGCTCGCGTTCGCGGCGCTCCTCGGCACGGCGCACCTGGTCCTGCAGCTGCAGTAGCTTGGCCTGCCAGCGCTGGCGCAATGCAGCCACGTCGGCGTCGCGTTTTTCCCGGGCCGCGAGCGCCAGCCGCGCGCGGAAATCACCCTCGGATTCTCCCGGCTTCGAGGCAGCCTTGAATGCCTCGCACCAGAACACCGGCGCGCGCGCGGTTTCGTACAGGTGCGACTGCAGATCCTTGCTCCATGCCGGGTAATTCGCCGCGCGTAATGCCGGTCCCGGCACCTCCGCGAACGAAGCGCCTTCGGCGGGTGTGTTGGTCAGCCTGGCCCTGAGCTGCGCATCACGCGTCGCATCCTCCCAGGACGCATTGCCGGCGCCATCATCGAAAGGCGCGAGCCAGCCCGCGGTCTGCCAGTCGTCGAGTTTCAGTTTCGCATCCACGAAATGCAGCTTGGCGAAGCCGGCGGCCATGGGCTTGTAGAGCACCGCGCCCGAGCCTTTCGAGGCGGTCAGGAAGTACTCCGCGATGCCCGCACCCACCGGCGGGCGCTGGCCGGCGGCCGGATTTGGCTGGACCGGCGCGGCGGCCGTGGACGCCGCGGCTGGCACCGCGGGCTCGCCGGCAGGGACGGCGTCGGTCTTGCGTCCGCTCATGGCGCGCGCGATTTCCGGCCCGGTGAGCGGACCGCGCAGGTATGACAGCGCCCAACGCGTTTTCATCAGCACCGGCGCATCTTCGTGCACGTTGCGCATCAGGAACACGCGTTGCGTCAGGCTGGACATCAGCGCTTCGAGATTCGTGTCACCGCTGTCGGCGAGCGCGGACTTCAAGCCCTCTATGACCCGCAGCTTGTCGCGCTCGGTCTGCAGCCGGCCGATGAACCACGTGCCGCAGTTCGCCAGCCCCTTGTAATCGAGGTCCACGGGATTCTGCGTGGCCAACACGCAGCCCAGGCCAAAGGCGCGCGCCTGCTTGAGCAGCGTCAGCATCGGCGGCTTGGACGGTGGATTCGCGCTGGGCGGGAAGTAGCCGAATATCTCGTCCATGTAGAAGATGGCGCGCAGGCTGCCGGTGCCTGACTGCGCCCGCATCCAGGTGATCAGCTCGTTCAACACCAGCGTCACGATGAACATGCGCTCGGCATCGTTGAGATGCGCGATGGAGATGATGGCGATGCGCGGCTTGCCTTCCGGCGTGAACAGCAGCCGTTGCGCATCCAGCGGCTCGCCGTTCATCCACGTGGCGAAGCCGGGTGAAGCGATCAGTGAATTCAGGCTCATCGCCAGCTTGAGACGATCCTTCGCGGGGAAGAAGGTCTCCAGGTCGAAGGCGCCCAACTTGTCGAATGGCGGCTTCTGCACGGCCTGGATCAGGCCGGTCACGTCCATCGTCAGGCCCTGGCGCCAGGCGCCTTCGAGGAGATTGGCGAGCAGGATGTGTTCGCGCGAACCGATCGGATCGGCTTCGATGCCCAGCAGGCTGAGCAGGCCCGATACCACGGAGGCGACTCGGTCGCGCAGCGCACCTGCGTCCGCGGCGCCGGCGGCGGGCGCGAACGAGCGCAGCACCGAGAGCGGCAGGCCGGTTTCCGCGCCGGGCGTGTAGATAGCCACGTCGGCCGCGGCGCGCAGGCGCGCGATGCGTTCCGGCTGCTGGTCCCACTCCGCGAGGCCGGATTTCCACGCCGCCGCGGTTTTCGCGGACAACTCGTCCATGCTCACGCCCTTGCGTGCCGCTTCGCCCGCATCGATCCAGGGTGCGAAGTCCGCAGGCCTGAGCTCCGGGAAAGTGAGCAGGAGATTGCCGAGGTCGCCTTTCGGATCGATGCAGATGGCCGGCACGCCGTCGATGGCCGCCTCCTCGAGCAACGACAGGCACAGGCCGGTCTTGCCCGATCCCGTCATGCCGACACAGACGGCGTGGGTCGTGAGATCGCGCGAGTCGTAGAGGACCAGGTCGTCCTTGAGCGCATTCGCGCGCGGGTCGAACTCGCGGCCCAGGTAGAAGACGCCTAACTTTTCATAATCAGCGGTCATCGGTAATGGGTCATCGGTTCCGGGCGGCTATTTCTTCCTGCGGGGTGGCCGGGTCTTCCTGGATCGGGCCTTCTTCTTCGCCCCGGCGCTCTTTGCCTTCACCCGCGACGCCGTGCGCCGCAGGGCCGTCACCTCGATCTCGATTTTCATGCGCGCATCGGCGAGCCCGCACACCATCATGGTCGCCGCGGGACGCACCTCGCCGAAGGCCTTGCCCATGGCCGGCCAGCAACGTTCGAAATCCGCAGCGTTGGTCATCAGGTAGTGCACGCGCACCACGTCGGCGAAGCCCGAACCGGCCTGCTTCAATGCGGCTTCGATGTTCTTCAGGGCCTGCTCGCATTGAGCCACCGCGTCGTCCTGGATCGTCATGGTGCTGTAGTCGAAACCGGTGGTTCCGGAGACGAAGACCCAGTCGCCATCGAGCACGGCGCGCGAGTAGCCGATGCTCTTTTCGAAGGTGGATCCTGAAGAAATCAGTCGGCGGGGCATCGGAAATCCTCTGGTTGTTCCTGGCGCGATGATTCTGCCACCATCGGCACCTGCATGACCCTACGTATGACACTGCTGGTGGCCCTGGCCACACTCGCCACGCCGATCTGGGCCGCGGACGGCAAGACAGGCGATGACCCGACAGCCGCGCTGGTGCGCGCCATGCGCGTCGAAACGCTGATCGCGGCCGGCATGAAATACGGCCTGACACACGGTGAAAAGGCGTCGCAGCTTCCCCAGGAAGTCAAGGATTGCCTCCAGCAGGCGGACCTTTCTTTCCTCCACGGGATGTACGTCCAGGAAATCAACGCCGCGCTCACACCCGAGGAAATCGCCGCTGCGCTCGCCTACTACCAGTCGCGCGCCGGCTACCTCGACACGATGGGTATGATCCGGCAGCAGCGCAGCAGGCTCGAGGGGAATCCGTTGCTTGCCGAGGCGGATGCGGCCGGCGAGCCGAACGAGGCCGAGTCGCGGCGCATGAAGGAATTCGCCGGGTCGACCGCGTCCCGGAAGATAGGTCAAATCCACACCGAAGAGTTCAAGCAGCGGCTGAGTCAAACCAGCCTCGAGAAGTTGCGGGCGCAATGCATCAAGCCGCCTTGACGCGGCGCCAAATCCACGGCGATACTCGCCGCCCCATGGTTCAGAAGCACATTCGCAAGGTCTGGTGGTGGCGCCTCCCATAAGGAGAGGGCCTCGGAAACCTATTGCTCGTCTGAACTGATCAGGATTCCAGAAGAACCCATCTCCGGTAGGACCAGAGATGGGTTTTTTGTTGTCTGAGGATTTTCAAGTTGAAACCGCCGTTTGATATCGCAGGAGACCTCGACACCCCGGTGTCGGCATTCGCCAAGCTCGGCGCGTTCAACCCGCGCTTCCTGCTGGAGAGCGTCGAGGGAGGCGAGCGCCTGGCGCGTTATTCCTTCATCGGCTTCGGCCAATGCCTCGAAGTGAAGCTGGACGGCTCGGGCCTGAAAGTGGGCGACCAGATGCAGCCGCGGCCCGCCGACCAGGCCGGCCTGTTGGGCGCACTGCGCGATGCCCTGCGCCGCGCGCCGCAACCGCTGCCGCAGATGGCCGGTGTGCCGCTGGCCGGCGGACTGGTCGGTTACTCGTCGTACGACGTGGTGCGCTACTTCGAACGCCTGCCCTCGAAGGCGAAGGCCGACGCCCAGGTCCCGGACCTGCACTACGTCGCGCCCGAGTCCATGCTGGTGTTCGATCACCTGACGCGCGGCATCGCGCTGCTGCACGCCGGCAGCGAGGCCGAACGCACCTCGCTGCGACGCGACGTGATCCGCGCGTTGCGCGGCGGCCTGCCTAACTACTCTGCGACGGGTGACGAGTACGGTGCGCGCTACTCGGAGGCGCGCGGCTCGCTGTCGCGCGACGAGTACATGGCGGGCGTGAAGCGCACGCAGGAATACATCGCGGCCGGCGACGTGTACCAGCTGGTGCTGTCGTCGCGCTTCTCGGGGCGGCACTCGCTCGATCCCTTCCAGGCCTACCGCGCGCTGCGCCTGATCAACCCTTCTCCCTACATGTACTACTGCAAGCTCGGTGACGTCACCGTGGTGGGCTCGTCACCCGAGGCGCTGGTCAAGGTGAATGCCGCCGGCAGCGCCGAGTTGCGACCCATCGCCGGCACGCGGCCGCGCGCCGAGGATGCGGGCGAGGATGCGCGCCACGAGCGCGAGTTGCTGGCCGATACCAAGGAGAACGCCGAACACGTGATGCTGGTGGACCTGGCGCGCAACGATCTGGGCCGCGTGGCGCGCGCCGGCAGCGTGCACGTCGATCCGTACCGCGTCATCGAGCGCTACAGTCACGTCATGCACATCGTGAGCGGCGTGAAGGGCCAACTCGCCCCCGGCCGCGATGCCTTCGATCTGTTCGCCGCGACTTTCCCGGCGGGAACGCTGGTCGGCGCACCGAAGGTGCGTGCCATGGAGATCATCGACGAGCTCGAGCCGGTGCGGCGCGGCCTGTACGGCGGCACCGTCGGCTATTTCGGTGCACGCGGCGACATGGACCAGGCGATCACGATTCGCACGCTGGTGTTCCGCGGCGATGAATACAGTTACCAGGCGGGCGCGGGCATCGTCGCCGACAGCGTGCCCGCGACCGAGTACGACGAGGTCGTCGCGAAATCCGGCGCCATGGCGCGCGCGCTCAAGCTCGCGGCGGAGGGCCTATGAGCGTGCGTCTGCTGTTGATCGACAACTACGACTCCTTCACCTACAACCTGGTGCAGGCCTTCATGGTGCTCGGCGCCGAGGTGGACGTGCGCCGCAACGACGCCATCACGGTGGAGCAGGCGAAGGCCGGCAACTTCACGCACCTGTGCATTTCACCCGGACCCGGTACGCCGTACGACGCCGGCGTCTCCATGGACATGATTCGCGCATTCGCCGGATCCCTGCCGGTGTTCGGCGTGTGCCTCGGCCATCAGTCCATCGTCGAGGTGTTCGGCGGCAAGGTAGTCAGGGCCGGACGCCTGATGCACGGCAAGACCTCCACCGTGACGCATGACAACAAGGGCCTGTTTGCCGGCATTCCTCAATCCGCTGACGTGGGCCGTTACCACTCGCTGATCGCCAAGCCCGACACGCTGCCCGCCGATCTCGAAGTGACGGCGCGCACTCCCGAGGGCGAGATCATGGGCGTGCGCCACAAGACGCTGAAAGTCGAAGGCGTGCAGTTCCATCCCGAGAGTGTGCTCACGCCCGATGGCCCGGCGCTGATCGGCAACTTCCTGAAGATGAGCGGAGGTCGCCAGTGAACCTGCGCGACACCCTGGAGCACCTGCTGTCCGGCAAATCGCTGAGCGAGGCCGAGGCCGCGGAGCTGCTGCGTGCGCTGACCTCGAGCGACATGCCGCCGCCGCTGGCGGGTGCGCTGCTCGCGTCGCTGCGCTCCAAGGGTGTCACCGCCGACGAGGTGCGCGGCTTCGCGCGCGCCATGCGTTCGCTGGCGCGCCAGCCGGCCATCGCCGCCGCGCCGCATGCCATCGACATCGTCGGCACGGGTGGAGACGCCTCGGGCAGTTTCAATCTCTCGACCGGCGCGGCGCTGCTCACCGCAGCCTGTGGCGTCGACGTGGTCAAACACGGCAACCGCTCGGTGTCGAGCAAGTCCGGCAGTGCCGACGTGCTCGAACAGCTCGGCCTCAAACTACCGCTGGACGAGTCGGCCGCGGGCGCCTGCCTCGCGGCGACCCGGTTCACCTTCCTGTTCGCGCCGCACTATCACCCGGCGATGAAAGCCGTGGGGCCGATCCGCCAGGCGATGGGCGTGCGCACCGTGTTCAACATACTCGGGCCGCTGACCAATCCGGCCGCGCCGAAATTCCAGCTCACCGGAGCATTCAACCTGCCCACCGCGCAGCTCATGGCGGACGCGCTCTCCGGCCTGAACGTCGAGCGCGCCTTCGTCGTGCACGGCGCCGAAGGCTGGGATGAGCCGACGCCGCTCGGCCCGTTCACGGTGCTCGACGTGCGTCCCGGCAAGGTGCGCGCGGAGATCCGCAGCCCCTCCGACTATGGGCTCAACCTGTGCGGTGCGACCGATCTCGCGGGTGGCGACGCCGCTTCCAACGCGCGCGCGTTGCGCGCCGTGCTGAACGGCGAAGATCGCGGCGCCCATCGCGACGCCTTGTTGCTGGGTACGGCGCTGGCGCTGGAAATCGTCGGACGCGTCACGGAACCCCGCGAGGGTGTGCGCATCGCGCGCGAGGCCATCGACAGCGGCGCGGCGCGCAGGACGCTCGACGCGATCGCCGCGTTCGGTGCGCGAGGTGCCGCGTGAGCGAACCCGGCGACTTCCTCTCGAGCATGGCGTTTGCCAGCCGTGCGCGTTCGCTGGCCGCGCAGGCCGTCTCGCCGGAGCGCGAACTGCGCGCACGCATCGCCGCGTTGCCGCGCGCACCGCGGCTTGCGCTTTCGGGCTTCGATCTCATCGCCGAGGTGAAGCTGCGTTCACCGGCCATGGGCGTGCTCAGGGACGCCGCCCAGGAAGACGTGGGCGCCCGCGTCACCACCTACGCTCGCGCCGGCGCCGCCGCGGTCTCGATCCTCACCGAGCCCAGCCGCTTCGACGGTTCGCTCGAAGACCTGCGGTTGGGCAGCGCGGCGCTCGCGCCGCTGCACAAGCCCGCCATGCGCAAGGATTTCCTGGTGGATTCCTACCAGGTGCTCGAAGGCCGCGTCGCCGGCGCAAGCGGAGTACTCGCGATCATCCGCATGCTGCCCCGCGCCGATCTCGAGAAACTGATCGACACGGCGCTCGAGCTGAAGATGTTCGTGCTGCTCGAAGCCTTCGATGAACCCGACATCGAGCTGGCGCATGCGCTGGTCGAAGCACGACTCGAGCATCGTGACCTGCTGCTGGTGGGCGTGAACTCGCGCGACCTGGTCACGTTGAAAGTCGTTCCCGGCAGGCTCGACTCCCTGGCCGCGTCGCTGCCCACGAGCGTCGCCCGCGTCGCCGAGAGTGGCGTCGCAACGGCCGCGGACGCGGCGCGAGTCGCGGCAGCCGGTTATGACCTCGCGCTGGTGGGCAGTGCATTGATGTCCGCGCCGGATCCGGCCGGCCTGGCCTGCGGAATGCTGGACGCCGGCCGTGCCGCCGTCGCGGTGCGTGCGGCCAGGGCCGGAGGGCGCGCTTGAGCGCCGTGTTCATCAAGATCTGCGGCATGACCACGCCCGAGGCGGTGCGCGCCGCGCTCGACTGCAACGTGGACGCGATCGGTTTCGTGTTCGCGCCGTCGGTGCGCAACGTCACGACGCAACGCGCCAGCGAGCTGGCCGCGCCGGCGCGCCACCGGGCGGCCTGCGTCGCGGTCACGCGCCACCCGCAGCGTGCCGACGTCGATGCCATCCTGCGCGACTTCAAACCCGACATCCTGCAGACCGACATCGAGGACCTCGACGCGCTCGCGCTGCCGCGCTCGCTGAGCGTGCTGCCGGTGCTGCGTCCCGGCCCGCAGCCCGCCTGCGCGTTGCCGCGCCGCGTGCTCTTCGAGGGTCCGGTCAGCGGCAGTGGTCAAACTACCGACTGGAACGAGGCCGCGGAGCTCGCGCGCCGCGCCGAAGTCATCCTCGCCGGCGGCCTCGACGCCGGCAATGTCGCCGCCGCGATCCGGCGCGTCGCGCCGTTCGGCGTCGACGTGTCGAGCGGCGTCGAGCAGAGCCCCGGAATCAAGAGTGTGCAGAAGATAGAGCAGTTCGTGGCCGCGGTACGCGCGGCTGCACCGGAGAAAATGTGAATACAAACGATGTGAACGCACAGGCGGGCAGGACCGGAAGATTCGATCCGGCGCAGCTGCTGGCCGACGAGCTGGCCGGCAAATATCCCGACTCCCGCGGGCGTTTCGGCCCGTTCGGCGGCCGCTACGTCCCCGAGACGCTGATCGCGGCCTTCGAAAGGCTGGAGGCGGGCATGAAGCAATACCTGCACGCGCCCGATTTCCAGGCGGAGCTGAACCGCGAGCTGGCGAGCTGGGTGGGGCGGCCGACTGCGCTGACACATGCCGGCAAGCTGTCGAAGGCCTGGGGCGCGGAGGTGTGGTTCAAGCGCGAGGATCTCGCGCACACCGGCGCCCACAAGATCAACAACGCCCTCGGCCAGGCCATGCTCGCCAAGCGCCTCGGCGCGACGCGCGTGGTGGCGGAGACCGGCGCCGGGCAACACGGCGTGGCGAGCGCCGCGGCGTGCGCGCGCGTCGGCCTGCCGTGCACCGTGTACATGGGCGCGGTCGACATGGAGCGCCAGGCACCGAACGTCGGCCGCATGAAGTTGTTAGGCGCGACCGTGGTTCCCGTGACCAGCGGGGATCGCACTTTGCGCGCCGCCATCGACGAGGCGTTCCGCGACTGGGTGGGCAATCCCGACGACACCTTCTACATCATCGGCTCGGCGGTGGGCCCGCATCCCTATCCGTACCTGGTACGCGAGCTGCAGACCGTGATCGGCCGCGAGGCGCGCGCCCAGTTCCGCGCCGCCACCGGCGGCTTGCCCGACGCGGTGATTTCCTGCGTGGGTGGCGGCTCGAACTCCATCGGCATGTTCCATCCCTTCATCGGTGATGCCTCGGTGGAAATCATCGGCATCGAAGCCGGCGGCAGCGGTCCCGCGCTGGGTCACAACGCCGCGACACTGGCCTATGGCAGGCCCGGCGTGCTGCACGGCGCGTATTCGCTGCTGCTGCAGGACGAGAACGGCCAGATCCAGGAAACCGAATCGGTGTCGGCTGGCCTCGACTACCCGGGCGTGGGGCCGGAGCATTCGTTGCTGTTGTGGGCCAATCGCGTGCGTTATGAGGCCGCCACCGACGCCGACTCGCTGGCCGCGCTCACCGAGTGCTGCCGGCTCGAAGGCATCCTGCCGGCCATCGAATCCGCGCATGCCTTCGCCGGCGCCAAACGCTGGGCGAAAAACAACCCCGGCAGGAAGGTTCTCATCGGCCTCTCGGGCCGCGGCGACAAGGACATGCCCACGCTGCAACGTACGGTGCTGGCGGACAAACAACCATGACACCACGCGATCGAGTCAGCGAGGCCATCCGCAGTGCGCGTAACGGCACCGCTATTGTTGCTTTTGTCACCGCCGGGTTCCCGCAGCGCGAAAAATTCCGCGAGCACTTGGTGCAAGTCGGCAACGAGGCCGACGTGGTGGAGATCGGGGTTCCATTCACGGACCCGATGGCCGACGGCATGACCATCCAGCGTTCCAGCGTCGAGGCGCTGCGCCAGGGCGTGACGCTGCGCTGGGTGTTGTCCGAGCTCGAGCAGATGCAGGCGTCGCGGACCCTGCCTCGCGCGCCGCTGCTGCTCATGAGTTATCTGAATCCGCTGCTGGCCTTTGGCTTCGCCGAGCTGGCCGCGGCCGCGGCGCGCGCCGGGGTGTGCGGCTTCATCGTGCCCGACCTGCCGTACGACGAAAGCGCGGATTTCCGCGCGGCGCTCGAACCGCACGGGCTCGCGATGATCCAGATGGTGACCCCGGTGACCCGCCCGGAGCGACTGGCGCAACTGTGCGCCGCGGCCCAGGGGTTCGTGTACGCGGTCACCATGACCGGCACCACCGGACGCACCGCCGCGGTGCCTGCCGAGGTGACGCGTTATCTCGATACGGTCAGCCGCGCCTCCAAACTACCGGTGTGTGCCGGCTTCGGCATCCGCAGCCGCGACCAGGTCGAACACCTGCGCGGTCACGTCGCCGGAGTCATCGTCGGCTCGGCGCTTGTGGAAGTGATGGAAAACGGACAGGATGCGGCCATCTTCCTGAGTTCGCTGCGGCCCTGAGCCGCCGCTCCTTTGCAACACAAACTGCCCGGATACACGATGCTCGCCGTCCTGATCGGCGGGCTGTCGATGGTGAGTCCATTCTCCATCGATACATTCTTTCCCGCCTTCCATGCCATGGAAAAGGCGCTGAAGGTGGATCCCTGGGCGTTGCAGCAGGTGCTGACCGCCTACATGGTGCCGTTCGCCTTCGCCTCGCTGGTGCATGGCCCGATCTCCGATGCCATCGGCCGGCGGCCGGTGATGATCTGGGGCATGGCGCTGTACACCGTGGGCTCGGTCGCCTGCACCTTCGCGCCTAACTACGGATCCCTGATCGCCGCGCGCATGCTGCAGGGCGCAACCGCGGGCGTCGGCGTGGTCATCGGCCGCGCGGTGATTCGCGACCTGTACGAAGGACCGCGCGCCCAGCACCTGATGAGCATCACCACCATGATCTTCAGCCTGGCGCCCGCGGCTGCCCCGATCATCGGCGGCTGGGTGCACGTCGCCTTCGGCTGGCGCGCGGTGTTCGCGGTGATGGTCGTCTGCGGCCTGGTGCTGGCGTTCTCCGCGTGGTGGCGGCTGCCGGAGACCCACCCGGTGAGCGCGCGCATTCCGTTCAGCGTCCGCAACCTGGTGTCGACCTCGCTGACGGTGCTGCGTCATCGCGAGTTCCTGATGCTGGCCATCGCCGCCGCCACCAATTTCTCGTCCGTGGCCGTGCTCATCGGCGCGTCACCCGAGGTCGTCGAGCGGCACTGGGGCCTGAGCGAGACCTCCTACGGCTGGCTGTTCTTCCCGGTGATCGGCGGCATTCTCGTCGGCGCCTGGTGCTCGGGCCGGATCGCCGGGCGGTATTCGCTCGAGAGCCAGGTGCGCTTCGGCCTGAGCTTCACGTTCGGTGTGGCGCTGGTGCGAGTCGTCGCGCACTTCGCGCTCGCGACGGTGCCGGTGCCCTTTCAGCAGACGCTGCTGTTCTTCGCCGGCTTCGGTGCGCAATTCGCGTTCCCGGTGCTGACGCTGCGCATGCTGGACCTGTTTCCGGGAGCGCGCGGCACCGCGGCGGCGGCGCAATCCTTCGTCGCGCTGCTGATCACGGCATTCACCATCGGCTTCGTGTCGCCGCACACCCAGGCGCACCTGCACTGGCTGGCGTGGGCGTCGCTGGGTTACACCCTCATCGCGGCATGGTGCTGGCACCTGTCGCTGCGCCGTCACCAACCTGCCGCCGCCGCCGAGAGCGCTCAGTAGCCCACGGCGCCGCCGCCCATTTTCATCTCGCGCAGCTCGCCACCACGCAGTCGCGGCTCGCGGTCATCGATCGCGATGCCTATCCAGTAGCCGCGCTGCGCATCGTCTTCGCTCACGGGCTGGCCCAGCTGTTCGAGCTGCTTCAGATAGTCGGAGCTGAACTCGCCCTTTCCCACCAGCGCGCCGACCTGCCCGGAGGCGGCTTTCGAGTAGTCGAATCCGCCATGCGCAGGTGAGGCAATGGCCTGCTGCGGCGACTTGCCGTGAACCAGGATGTCGAGGAGGGCGCCGAAGGTTCGCTGCGCGAGTCCGCTGCCGATGCCGCTGAAGCCGAGCACGGGCTTGCCGCCCTTGAGGACGAGGCCCGGGCTGGTGGGATCCGGCAGGCGCGAGCCGGGCGGCAGCGCTGCAATGGCGGCCTGCTGAAACGCAGCCGAATCGGGAATCGAAATACCGCCGACGAAAATTCCGGTGGAGCCCCAGTTCACCGTGTTGATGGAGTGCACCACCGCGGCGATGTTGCCGCGCGCGTCCACGGCCACCACCGCGTCCGAATGTTTCGGCGACGCGAGATGCGGAGCCGGGACCGAGGGCATGTGGCCCGCCTCGATCAACTTCCAGAGCTTGCGGGAAGTCTCCGGATTCAGTCGCGCCCGCGGCGACAGTTCGAAGCCGAAAAGTTTCTCGAACTGCGGCGCGACTCCCGGTGCGCCCAGGATGGCGCCGACTTTCGTGAACTGCATCTGCCAGAAGAATTTCAGCGGGGACTCGGCATAGGGCGGCAGCGCGGCCAGGTTCGCGGCGGAGGCGAGGTTCAGGCTTTCGACCAGCGAAACTCCGCCCGTGCCAGGAAGTCCATGCGCGTACACGTCGAACCCGTTGAACGTGGTGTGCACGGGTTCGACCCACGTGGGTAGATAGGCCTCGAGGTCCGCGCCGGTCATCTTGCCGCCCTCGGACCCGAGCGCATCGACGAATTGCCGTCCCCAGTCGCCGCGATAGACGTAGGGCGTGACGCCTTGCCGCGCGACTTCGCGCAGGGTCGCCGCCAGCGCGGGCTGGCGGAACAAATCGCCGGCGGTGTACAGGCCGCCGTCCTGCCGCGTGAAGATGGCGCGTGTGTCCGCCCGGCGTGTCAGCACGGCCTCGCGGGATTTCATCATGCCCGCGAATTCCGGCGTCAGCGTCACGCCTTCCTCGGCGCAACGGATGGCGGGCGCGACGATTTCGGCGAAGGGACGTTTGCCGAAGCGGCGCTGCGCGGCTTCCACGCCGGCGAGAAATCCGGGCACCAGGGCGGTACGTCCGCTGGGCGTGGAGTTGAAAGCGTTCAAACCACCGGCCGCCAGCGCCGCCGGATCGATGCCCGGAATGCTCAGCGGCTCGGTTTCGCCGAGCACGGTGTTGAACGCGCCGTCGAGATTGAAGACCTTGCCGCTGGCAGCGTCGAAATACACGATGTTGATGATGCCCGCGTAACTCACGTATGAGCCGAGGGCGAGGCACGGCTGCATCATGGCGGCCGTCAGGGCTGCATCCATGGCCGTGCCACCTTTCTTCAGCGCGTCGATGCCGGCGGCCGCGGCGCCGGTGCCGGTGGTGGTCACCACCATGCCGCGCGAGGCGGTCGCTTCGGGAGCGCCTTGGGCGAATGTTTCACCGCCGGCCAGCAACGCAAAGGCTGCGGCGATCGGTATGGTCTTGTTCATGGCTACTTCTTCGATCGATCACGAAAAAAGATGGTTTCGACCGGACGCTTGAAGACGTCGGCGATTGCGAACGCCAGTGGCAGGCTCGGGTCGTAGCGTTCCGTTTCGATCGCGATGATGGTTTGCCGCGAGACTCCCAGCTTTCCGGCGAGCTCCGCCTGCGTCCAGCCGCGCTCGGCGCGCAGCTCGGGCAGATTGTTCTTCACGCACGCAGCCTCATCAGCCGCACCATGCGCCAGATGAAGACCGGCCAGCCAAAGGTATGCACGAAGCCAACGTTGACGTGCGGAAGCCCGAGCGGCTCGAGGTAGGCGTAGATCAGGGTCCACACCGCGGTGACCAGCGCCGCGAGCGAGGCGGCGATCAGCACTTCACGCTGTACGAACTCGTCGCCGCGGCGATAGGCGATCACCGTGGCGCAGATCATCGCGAGTCCCGGAACCGTGGGCGAGAGAACCAGCAGGGTGCGCAACGGACCCGGCTGCAGATTCAGCAGCGCCCACATGGCTGCGCCATAGGCCAATAGATAGACCAGGAACCACCAGCCGAACTGCCACAGCCAGTAACGCAACAACAACCTGAATTCGATGTGATCCATGGGCCGGCCCGGATGTAAAGGATGCTTAACGTTACCCGCGGCCGCGGGAGACGTCAAGCATCCTTTACATTGCTCGAGCCGCGCACGAACGCGGCCGCCATGCGTACGGCGGCATCGCCGTCAGTCTCGCCCTCCAGGTGTCGACGCAGCGCGTCGCGAAGCCGCGCCGGCGTGAGGCCCGTGACGCGCCGCAGTTCGCGCGTGACGTGCGCCTGGTCCGCGAAACCGCTGTCGGTCGCCACGGCGGCAATACTCGAATCGGGCGAATCCAGCGCAAGCAGCGTCGCCTGCAGCCGCGTGAGGCGCGCAAATTCCTTGGGCGTGAGGCCCACCTCGGCGCGAAACCGCACCTGGAACCCACGCATGCTCAGGGACGAAATGCGCGCCAGCCCTGCGATGCGCGCGCGCCCCGCGCTCGACTCGATGCGCGCCACGGCCGCGGCGATGCGCGGATCCGGCCCGCGGGACAGGCGCTCGCCGAGCATTTTCCACAACGCCGGTTCGCGGCCCGCAGCGAACTTGCGGGCCGCGATCGCGAGCGAGCGGCTGAATCTTGCGTCGAGCGACGCGAGATCGACTATGCGATCGCGCAGTCTCGCCGCGGTTGCCGCGAAGAACGCGTTGCTGGCGGCGGGTCTCAGGCGCACGCCGATGCAATCCACCGGTCCGTTCGCCTCCAGGCGCACGGCGATCACGCGTTGCGCGGCGAACAGTGTGCGTGCCTGCGAGTGCCAGCCATCGACCGCGTCCCAGCAACGCGGCGGGGCGCCGAGATGCACGATGAGTTCGCAGCGTCCGTCGGGAAAGATGGTGCGCGCCGCGGCGCCGGGCGTTTCATCGCGCAACCTCCAGGCGCACTGCACCTGCTCGGCAAGCGCGGCAGGCGGCGCGAACTCGCAGTAGTCCATGCGATTACATTACGCATTTGTACAAGCAGGGGTAAGGCATTTGCGGCACAGTCGACGCATGCACAAAATCATGCTGTTGATCTCCTGCTTGCTGTTCGCGGCCGTGAGCCCGGCAGCCGAAACGCCGGCGCGCACTTTTTCTTGGCTGAGCGGCCACTGGTGCGGCGGATCGGCCGACGAATTGATCGAGGAATTCTGGCTACCCGAGGAAGGCGACGTGGCCGTGGGAGTGGGTCGCACTGTCAAGGCGGGCAAGACGACCAGCGTCGAGTTCATGCGCATCGAGACGCGCGATGGCGAAACCAGCTTCATTGCCACGCTGCCGGGCCAGGAGCCGGTGAAATTCAGGCTCACGGCTTCGGGTGCGGATTGGGCGCGATTCGAAAACCCGCAGCACGATTTTCCGAAGCGCATCGAGTTCCGCCGCACCTCTTCCGGACTGCACGCCGAAATCGCCGGGCCCGGCGACAACGGCAAGGAACTGGTCATTCCCTACGACTACCGGCGCTGTGTCGACTGAACGTCGATCAGTTCTTCTTCGCTCGTAACAAATCCGCCAGCGTCGCGCGCAACTCCGCCATTCGCGGCGGTTTGCTGATCACGCGATCGACGTGCTCGGGCTTGTCGTCCGTGGCGATGAGGCGGTGACCCCAGCCGGTCAGCATGACGATGGGTACGTTCGCGTCGAGCTGGCGGATGCGCGTGGCCACCTTGCGGCCGTCGACGTACGGCATGCCGAGGTCGGTGATCACCGCGCTGAAGCCGCGCCCTGCATCGAGCGCCGCTGCGAAGGCATCTATGCCGAGCTGCCCGCCCTCGGCCGTTTCCACGTAGTGCTGGTCGAATTCGAGCGCATCCCGCAGCGAGCGCAGGACCAGCGGATCGTCGTCGACCAGCAGGATGCGCAACGGCGGCAATGCCGTGCGCAACGCGCTGTCGCGCACGCTCATGCCGGTGGGTGCCGCCGGGAAAGCCAGGTGCAGCGTCGTGCCCTTGCCGAGCTCGCTGTCGATCTCGAGATCGCCGCCGTGACGCTGCAACATGCCGAACACCATCGGCAATCCCAGGCCGGTGCCACGTTCTCCCTTGGTGGTGAAGAAAGGCTCGAGGCACCGGCTGCGCGTGGTTTCGGTCATGCCGACACCGTTGTCCTCGATATCCACCAGCACGCGGTTGTCGCGCTGGTCGTAGCGGGTGCGGAACCGGATCAGTCCACCTTCCGGCAGGGCGTCGACCGCGTTCAGCATGAGATTCGTGAACGCGTCACGCACCTCGCTCTCCGCACCGAGCACGCGCGGCAGGTCGGGCGAAAAATCGCTCTCGACACTCACCACGATGCCGCGCTCCTGCGGCATGTTGCTCCAGCGCGCGCGGGTCAGGTCGATGACCTGCGCCAGGATCTGGTTCAGATCGACGGGCGCGAGCGTCAGCTCGAGCCCGCGTGGCATGTAGAAGGCGCGCATGCGCTGCACGGTCTGCGCCACGTCTTCGATGGCACGCTGGATCACCGCGAGCTGTTCCTGCGAACGTTTGCCCAGGTTGGGTTCGTGTTCGAGCAGTGACTGCGTATACAGCGCGGCCGGCGACAGCGCGTTGTTGATGTCGTGCGCGATGCCGCTCGCGATCTGGCCGAGGGCACGCAGGCGCTCCTGTTGCATCACGGTCTGCTGCGTCTGGCGCAGATCCTGGTAGGCGACCTGCAGTGCGTCGTAGAGGCGTGCCTTCTGCGTGGCGAGCGCCACGTGACTGGAGAGCTGGCGCAGGAATTCGCTGTCATCGACGGTGAAGGATTTCGGTTCGGCGCGCGCCACCACGAGCACGCCGAATACTTCACCTTCGATCATCAGCGGCGCCGCCACCAGCGCGTGCAGGCCGCCGGCGTGCAGGCACGAGCAGAAGGGCGAATGCGAGGCGTGCGCGAGGTCTTCCAGGTAGACCAGTTCGCCGCGCACGCAACGTGCCAGCGCCTCGGCGTCCACCGCGATGCGCGTGTTTTCGGCAATGCCGATGTCCGCGCCGAGCCGGCCGCTTTTCCGGCCGACATAGGAGATGGTGATCTGCGCGGGGTCCGAGTCGTAGAGGGCGACGCAGCCGAAGTCGATGCCGAGACTCTGTTCGAGGCTGCCGAGCACCACCTCGAAGACCTTGCTGGCTTCCTGGTGCGTGCCGATGGCCTGGGTGATGCGATCGAGCAGCTGCATGCGCTCCAGCTGCACCGTCACCCGGTTGCTGGCACTGACGAATTCCTCGATGTCGGTGTTCGAACCGAACCACTTGAGGATGCGTCCCGCGGGATCGCGCAGCGGCACGGCGCGCGTCTTGAACCAGCGGTACACGCCGTCGACGCGGCGGATGCGGTAACTCATGTCGAAGGTGTCGCCGGTACCGACGACCCGTGACCATTCCTGCTCGACCTTGACGCGATCCTCGGGATGCACCTGCTCCAGCCATCCCTTGCCGAGCTGCTGCGATTCGCTGCGGCCGGTGTAGTCGAGCCATTGCCGGCTCAGGTAGTCGGTGTAGCCGTCACGCGTGCAGGTCCAGATCATCTGCGGCAGCGACTCGGTCAGGGTCTTGAAGCGGGCGCGGCTCTCGCGCAACGCCTCGACTGTCTCGCGATGCTCGGTGATGTCGATGCAGGTGCCGATGAAGCCCTCGAACTCGCCGTTCGGGCCGATGTTCGGCGTGCCGCGCTCCAGCAGCCAGCGCCAGGCGCCGTCGTCGCGCTGCAGCCGGAATTCCATCTCATACGGCCGGCGTGCGTCGAATGCCGCGTGATAGGTGTCGAGCGCGCGATCGAAATCCGCCGGATGCAGGTTGTCGCACCAGCCGTCGCCGAGTTCCTGCTCGATGGCACGGCCGACGAAATCCAGCCAGCGCTGGTTGAACCAGGTCACGCGCTTGTCCGGCCCGCTCATCCAGATGAGCACCGGCGCCGCGTTGGCGGTGGTGCGGAAACGCAGCTCGCTCTCGCGCAACGCGGCTTCGCCGCGCGTGCGCTCCGTGATGTCGCGCAGGAAAGCGGTGAACACCAGCTCATCGCCGAATCCGATCGGCGTGATCGCGAGCTCCACCGGGAACTCGCGGCCTTCGCGATGCAGCGCCGGCATCTCGATGCGCTTGTTGAGCACGCGTGCCTGCCCGGTGGCGACGTAGCGGCGCAGGCCGTGGCGATGCGCTTCGCGATCCCGCGCGGGAATCACCAGGTCCGCGAGTTCGCGACCGAGCGCCTCTTCGCGCAGCCAGCCGAACATTTCCGTGGCGTGGTTGTTCCAGCCGGTGATTCGCCCGTGACGGTCGATCATGATGATGCCGTCGAGCGCGGTCTCGAAGTTGAGCTGGTGACGCTCCTCGGAGAGACGCAGGGCCTTCTCGGCCTTGCGGCGCATGCGATCGGCGCGCTCGCCGCGAACGGCGTTGACCCAGATGAATGCGACGAAGGCGACGACGCTGCACAACGCGAACACGGCCACGGCGGCCTCGAAGCTGAACGTGGCGCGACGCTGGTAGTGCACGGTCAACATGCCCGCGAGCAGCGGCACGATGAATGCCGCCGGCAACAGGCGGCGCGCGATGCCGCCGCCAACGCCGTCGCTGGCGAGCAGCGCCGCGACGCCGGTTTCGCGGCGCAGCGTCAGCGCCGCGGAGCACAGCAGCAGGATCAGCAACGCGGTATGGATCGCCATGTCGGCGAAGCCGAACAGCGACTCACCGCCGAACAGGTAACGCGACAGTCCCACCCAGCCGACCATGAAGCCGGCAATGGCGAAGACCTGGTGCAGCAGCGCGGTACGCTGCGGGACGGCGCAGATCATCGAGACGCCGAAGCACATGAAGGCCAGCGAAGTTGGCGCGGCAGTGCGCGTCGTGTCCTGCGCGGCGACGGTCGAGGGAATGGCCGCCTGCAGCCAGTCTTCGAGTGGCGAGCCGCCGCCGGTCACCCGCCCGACCAGCACGACGAAGCCGATCGCGGTTACCGCCGCGCCGATACCCTGCACGGCGCGCGTGGCGCCGGACCCCGCCAGCCACAGTGCCGCGCCGCAGAGGATGAAGGTCGCGGCGGAGAGGCGCGCCATGCGCGGCCAGGTGGGCACGATGTTGGTGAGCGGCTCGATGTCCAGCCACCAGCCGAGCAGCACGAACACGCCGACGATGATGGCGACGAACGCCGCGAATCGTGCGAGGAACAGGCTCGAGTCGGCGCTCTCGGCAGAGACCATGGCGGTTCCAAACTACTCCAGGTACGCGCGCGGCCGCAATTTGTTAGTGGTCTTCCGATTCCCCTAGCCCTTTAGTCCAATACTGTTCAGCAGCTGCGCGAAGCGCGCGTCGCCCCGCACGGGTTCCCAGTGCTGGTCGAGGGGAAGCCACATGAGCATGATGGCGCGCTCCTCGACACCGCGCTCCAGGTACTCGAAGGTGCGCTCGACGTCGCCGAGCGCCACGTAGATTCCGGCGATGAGTGCCGCGGGCACATACGTAGTTCGCGCAATTTCCAGCAGCCGCGCCAGCTCGCGCTGCGCGTCATCGCGTCGGCCCATGAGCGCCAGCGTACGCGCGATGGCGGTGTATGCCAGCGGATCCTCCGCGCTCGGCTGCATGGCATTGAAGTGTTCGATCGCTTCTTCGTGCAGGCCACTGGCTTCGCAGGCCAGTCCCAGGCGGTAACGCCCCATCACGAAGCCAGGCTCGATGGCCACGGTGTTTCGCAGGTGTTCGACCGCTTCACGGTAGCGCCCCGCGCGATACAGGATGAATCCGACGTTGGCGTGCACCATCAGCGCCAATGGATCGATGTCGCGGGCGCGCTGGATCTGGGCCAATGCCTCGTCGAACCGGCCGATGCCGGCCAGCGCCATCGCGTACCAATGCGCCGCGTTCTGGTCGTTGGGATTCAGTTCGAGCGCGCGCCGCAGCTCACGCATTCCTTCTTCGCGCTTCCACTCGTAGATGTACAGCACCTGGCCGAGCGCCGTATGGGCTTCGGACAGCGTGTCGTCGATGGCCAGCGCCTTCTCCGCCGCGGCACGTGCCTTGGGCATGACTTCCCGTGGACGGAAGCTCTGCGAGATCGCGGCGCGTACACCGGTGTGGATCCAGGCGATGGCGAGACCGGCGTGCGCCAGCGCGTAGTTCGGATCGATGGCGATGGCGCGTTCAAAACTTGCAACGGCCTGCAGCAGCGCATCGCGGGTGCGCTTGTTCCACAGGTAACGGCCACGCATGTAGTGCTCGTATGCGTCGGGACTGCTGGTGAATCGCCGCGGTGAGGGCGGCTTCTCGCCACGCGCCAGCGCCAGCGTGAGCGCGTCGGCGACCCGCTCGCTGATCGCATCCTCGAGCGCCAGCGAATCGGCACTGCGCAGGTCGAACTTCTCGGCCCAGGTCACCGTGTCGGTGGCAACGGAAATCATCTGCACCGACACACGCACCATGTCGTCGACGCGGCGCAGGTTGCCGGCGATCACCGTGTCGACTTCGATCTCCCGTCCCGCGGCGGCGGGCGTGACCCCCAGGCCGGCGAAACGCGCCACCGAGGAGCTGGGGCGCAGCAGCGTACGCTGCAGCTGTCCGAGCCGGGTGATCAGTGCATCCGCGAGGCCCAGTCCCAGCGAGTCGTCGGCCGAACGTGGATTCGCGATGTTGAATGGCAGCACCGCGAGCGCGCGGATCTCCGCGCGTGGAGGATGGCTACCGCTCGCTACTGGCGCGGATCCGGCGCCGCGATGGACCGCAACATCGGCGACGAAACGGTAGCCACGGCGTGGAACGGTTTCGATGCAGCCGCCCGAGTCGCGCGGCGTCTCGCCGAGCGCACGGCGGACCTCGGAAATTACCTTGGCGAGGCTGTTTTCCTCGACCACCACGTCGGGCCACAGCTCGCCCAGCAGGAAATCCTTGTCGAGCAGTTCGCCGCGGCGCTCGACCAGCAGCAGCAGGGCGTCGAAGCAGCGCGGAAACATCGCGACCGGCTTGCCCGCATGTACGAGTTGGCGGCGCGCGGGATCGAGCCGCCTTCCGGCAAACTCATATAAGACTGGCGCCTCGTCGTTCATGCAGCGAATTCAGAACTCTTCAGGAATCGGGCAGGATATTCAGCAAGGCTTTGGGCCATTCTGAGCAACATGGAAGCCACACTCAACGCGCGCAGCACGCCGCTCTCCTTCAAACAGTGGCTGATCTTCATCACCGCGGGTATCGGATTCGCGTTCGACATGTACGAGATCGTCGTGCAGGCCACCCTGGTGGGCCCGATGCTCGAGGAACTCGGTCCATTCCAGAGAGGAACCCCGGTGTTCAACTTCTGGCGGGGCATGTTCCTGTTCCTCCCGACCGTGCTCGGCGGGCTCTCGGCGCTGGCCGGCGGCTATCTCACCGACCGGATCGGCCGGCAGCGCGTGCTGGTCTGGAGCATCGTCCTGTATGCATTCGCGGCGCTCATGTCCGGCTTCGCGACTTCGTTGTACGAGCTGATGTTCTGGCGCTGCATAACCGTGGCCGGGGCTTGCGTCGAGTTCGTCGCGGCCATCGCCTGGCTCACGGAGCTGTTCCCCGAGGCGAAGCGCCGCGAGTCGATGCTGGGGTACGCACAGGCGTGTGCCACCGCCGGCAATTTCATGATCGCGGGCGCCTGGTACTGCGCCGTGACCTGGGGTCACCTGCTGCCGGCGGTGCACGGCGGGCACTCGGCATGGCGGTACGCGCTGCTGTTCGGTGCGTTGCCGGCCATCCCGTTGATCATCCTGCGGCCGTTCCTGCCCGAGTCGCCCGCGTGGAGCGAGAAGAAGGCGGCCGGAACGTTGCGCCGCCCGCGCTTCCGCGAGCTGTTCGAGCCGCGCCTGCGCCGCGTCACGGTGTTGACCACTGTGCTTATCGGCTGCTGCTACGCGCTGGCTTTCGGCATGTTGCAGCAGATCCCCGAAATCGTCCGGGGACTCCCACAAGTGTCGATCCTCTCGCCCAAGGAACAGCAGCAATGGGTGAGCTGGGTTCACGTGCACGTGGACACCGGCGCGCTCATCGGCCGGTTCATCCTCGCGGGCCTGGTGGTGTGGTTCGTGGCGCGCCGCCCCATGTTGCGCTGGCTGCTGGTGGTGGGACTCGGACTATTTCCGTTCGTATTCCTCGGACCGGCATTGCAGGACGTCAATGTCTTCAAGTACGCCGTGCTGGTGGTGACCATGGTGGTCGCCGTGCAATACAGCTTCTGGGGCAACTACCTGCCGCGCGTGTTTCCGCTGCACCTGCGCGGCACGGGCGAAAGCTTCGCCATGTCCATCGGCGCACGCACGATGGCGCCCTTCATGGCCTTCACGACGGCGAATCTCGCCACGGTGATGCCGGGCGCCACGCACACGCTCAAGGTCGCGCATTCCGCGGCACTGGTGGCGGTGTTCGTGACGCTCGTCGCGCTGGTCGTCAGCCGCTGGCTGCCCGAGCCCCCCGCCGAACTCCCGGAGGATTGACAACATGTCGGCCGAATCTACCTATCTACTCGACAATGCCAGCGAGAAGGCCGTGCCGCGCATGGACATCCTGGCGCGACTGTTCGACGCCACGACCCGGCGGGTGATCGACGGAGTGGGACTCGCGCCCGGCTGGTATTGCCTGGAAGTCGGCGGTGGCGGCGGCAGCATCGCGCGCTGGCTGGCGGAGCGCGTGGGGCCGAAGGGCCACGTTCTATGCACCGATCTCGACACTCGCATCATCGAGCAGGGCCGGGCCGCGGCCGGTGCGAATCTCGAAGTGATTCGCCACGACATCGCGGTCGACCCGCTGCCGACAGGCGCCTTCGACCTGATCCACGCGCGCCTGGTGATGATCCACGTCATCGAGCGCGAACGCGTGCTCGAACGCATGGTCGAGGCGCTGAAACCCGGCGGCTGGCTGGTCATCGAGGATTTCGACACCGCGTCGGTGACGCCGGACACGCGCATCAACAAACACGAGACACCGCTGCCGACGTCCGAAGCCGTTCGCAAGTACCTCACGCGCAACCAGGACGGCTATTTCGGCCGGCGCCTCTACGGCCGCTTCCGCGAGCTCGGCTTGACTCAGGTCGACGCCGAGGGACGCAGCATGATGTTCACGAAACTGAACGGCGGCTCCGACCTCATGCGCGTGAACTTCGAGCAGGTGGGCAAGCAGGTGATCGATGCCGGTTTGATCACCCGGCAGCAGATCGACGCGGACCTGGCGATGATCGAGCGCGACGACTTCGCGATCCCGTCGCCGACCATGTGGAGCGTTACGGGCCGGAAGCCCCGGCCGGACCGAACTGGACAGCCCACGTAAAGCGCTTGCCCGGACATGGTGGTTGCGCGCTTCACTTGCGGAGCGCCGCGAGCAGCCATGCGACTCCGACACCGGAGGCGATCCAGCCGGCCCATTGCGGCTCCCGGCCAACGGCCATCCAGATCACGCCGCCTAACAACAACACCGCGGCGGCGGTGAGCCGGTCGCGCCGCTTGTTGGTTCGCTTGATCTCGTTGCGCAGCGCGTTGATCTCGGGTGCTTCCACCGCGAGTCGCAGCCGGCCGTCCTGGGCGCGCTGTACGGCCGAGCGCACCAGTGGCGCCAGTGTCTGCAGGCTCGAAATGATGTCGGGGATCTGCTGGCGCGCCTTCTCCATGACCGTGCGCGCACTCATCTTCTCGCGCACCCAGTCGCGCATGATGGGACCGGCGGTCTTGAAGATGTCGAGGTCGGGGTAGAGGTCGCGTCCGAGTCCCTCGATATTGAGCAGCGTCTTCTGCAGCAGGATCAGCTGCGGCTGGATCTCGACGTTGAATCGCTGCGAGATCTCGAACAACCGCAGCAGCACGGTGCCAAAGGAGATTTCCTTCAGCGGCTTGTTGAAAATCGGCTCGCATACCGTGCGGATGGCGGATTCCATCTCGTCGACGCGCGACCCTTCCGGTACCCAACCGGACTCGAGGTGCAAGGTCGCGACCCGCCTATAGTCGCGATCGAATACCGCGAGGAAATTCTCCGCGAGATAGTACTGGTCTCGCGGATCGAGCGTGCCGACGATGCCGAAATCCACGGCGGCGTATTTGGGCTGCGCCGGGTTGTCGATCAGCACGAAGATGTTGCCCGGATGCATGTCGGCGTGGAAGAAGTTGTGCTTGAACACCTGCGTGAAGAAGATCTCCACGCCGTTTTCCGCCAGCCGGCGAATGTCGGTCCCGGCCTCGCGCAGCCGCGCCATGTTGGAGATCTGCACGCCGCGGATGCGCTCCAGCACCATGACGTTGGCGCGGCAGAAGTCCCAGTGCACGGCGGGCACATATAAAAGAGAAGAACCCTCGAAATTCCGCCGCAATTGCGAGGCATTGCCCGCTTCGCGCATCAGGTCGAGCTCGTCGACGATGGTCTTCTGGTATTCGCGCACGATCTCGACCGGCTTGAGCCGCTTGCTGCCGTCCCAGTTGGCCTGCGCAAAGGATGCGAGCGCGCGCAGCACTTCGAGATCGCGACCGATGACTTCGTGCATGCCGGGCCGCAGCACCTTGACCACGACTTCGCGGGTCTTGGCGCCATTCAGCGCGACTTCGGGCCGCAGCTCCGCGGCATGTACCTGCGCGATCGACGCCGCGGCGAGCGGCTGCTCGTCGAACGTGGAAAACACCTGTTCGGCCGTGCGGCCGTAGGCCTCTTCGATGATGCGGCGCGCGATGCGGCCGTCGAACGGCGGCACGCGATCCTGCAGCTTGGCCAGCTCATCGGCGATGTCCGTTGGCAGCAGGTCGCGGCGCGTGGACAGCGCCTGGCCGAACTTCACGAAAATGGGGCCGAGCTCTTCGAGCGCTTCGCGCAGGCGCACGGCGCGCGGTTCATCGCGCCTGCGCACTGCCCAGGTCCAGGGGCTGAGGAGGAACAGGAAGCGCAGCGGGCGATACAGGTGGGTCGCACGCACGAATTCGTCGAGCCCGTGGCGGACCAGCACGCGTTGGATCTCGATCAGCCGGGCGATGACGCGCAGTTTCATCGTTGGGTCTCGGGCGCGGCTTCTTCGCCCTGCTCGATGATTCGAGCGCGGGCGTCGAGCCGGTCCAGGTCTTCGCGCAGCCGTTCCACGTTGCGGTAGAAATCCTCGGCCTCGGCGCGCGGCACCAGGTCGCCACGTTCGTGCGCGAGGAACTCGGCGGTGTTGCGCACGCCGGTCTCGACGGCGCGCCGCCCGAAGCCGCTGGCCATGCGTACCAGGCGCATGGCCTGGTGTGCCGGCGTGTCACCCACCAGCTTCGCAAGCTCTTCCTCGATGTCCGGCCGCAACAGCGTGAACAACTCGCGGAATTTCTGTGCGACTTCGGCGTCGCCCCGGATGGTCACGTCACCGCGCTGGATGACGGCTTCGGGCTCGCGGCCGGCGAGGGCGGCGAGACTCAACAAACTGCCCGAGATCGACGCATCGGGTTCGCGCGGGTGGGTGTTCTTCGTGAGCTTGAGCGAGCTGCCGAGCGACTCGATGAACAGCATCCAGCCGGGTCCGCTTGCCTCGACGGCGACGCTGCGTCCCTTGAGCGCGTCACACAGCTCCTGCGCGCGCGGACTGCGCGGCAGGTTGCGGTTCAGGAGGTTCTCGATTGCCTGGGTCAGCATGAAATCGTCAGAAGCGCTGCCCCGGAGGTGATTTGACGATCTTGTTGAATGCCCACAACGCGAGCACGCCGCCGCCTACCGCGGCCGCGCAGCAATAGAGCAGGGTCAGCGAATTGCCGAGCAGCGTTTCCGGAAGGTTCGTCAACGTGCCGTTGCCATCGCGCTGCAGTCCCAGCGTGACCGCGGCTGCGAAGGCCAGGGCACCGCCCACGGTGAAAACCAGCGACACCAGGAAGGCGCGCATCGGGGCGCGGATCATCACCAACGCGATGATGAAAGCAGGAATGAATACCAGGGAGCCCAGGATCCACGCGCGCAGGAAGAAATTGAGTCCGTTCACGTTGCCTCCTCAATACCGGTAGCCACGGTGCACCGCGACGATGCCGCCGCTCAGGTTGTGATAACGGCAGTCTTCGAGACCCGCATCGCGCATCATGCCGAGCAGCGTCTCCTGGTCCGGATGCATGCGAATGGATTCCGCGAGATACCGATAGCTGTCTTCGTCCTTCGCGACGAACTTGCCGATCAGCGGCAGGACCCGGAACGAATACAGGTCGTAGAGCGGTTTGAGAAACGGCACCACGGGGTGCGAGAACTCGAGCACCAGCAGCTGGCCGCCGGGTTTGAGCACGCGCCGCATCTGCGCGAGTGCGGCCGGCTTGTCGGTGACGTTGCGCAGGCCGAAGCCGATGGTCACGCAGTCGAATTGCCCGTCGGCGAAGGGCAGCTTCTCGGCATTTGCGAGCACGCAGGAAACGTTGCCGACGACACCTGCGTCCAGCAGGCGATCGCGACCTTCACCGAGCATTGCGGCGTTGATGTCCGAGAGGATCACCAGGCCGGAGCCGCCCACCTGTTTTGCGAGACCGGTAGTGAGGTCGCCGGTGCCGCCCGCGACGTCCAGCGCGCGCTGGCCCGAATGCAGCCCGGTCAGCGAGAGAGTGAACTCTTTCCACAACCGGTGGGCGCCGCCCGACATCAGGTCGTTCATGAGGTCGTAATTGCGGGCGACGGAATCGAACACGCCACGCACGCGGCGCTGTTTTTCGTCCCAGGCCACGCGTTCGTAGCCGAAATCGGTGTCCGAGTTCTTGTTCGGTTCAGTCACAGGGCGGCCAGTATAGACGGGTCGCCCGCACTCACGAGAAAGCGCTGGATTTTCAAGCCCGCATTCGTTACAAAGCCCAACTATTCGAGCGGGGGTCTTCGGGGCCGGCCATCCAAAGATGGCCGGCCTTTCTTATTACCGGCCCAGCTCGCTTCGCTCCTGCACCGGATTATTGGGTGCTCTGAACCCGGGCCTGGTACTTCTTCCAGTACTCGGCCTGTTGCTCGCCCAGTTCGCGCAGGTATTTCCACGAATACAGACCCGAATCGTGGCCGTCGTCGTAGATGAGCCGCACCGCGTACTGGCCCACCGGCTCGACGGCCTTGATTCCGACGTTCTGCTTGCCCGTGACCAGAACTTCCTGGCCAGGGCCATGTCCCCTGACTTCGGCGGATGGCGAATACACGCGCAGGTATTCAAAAGGCAACAGGTACCGGACGCCGTCGTCGAAAGCCACTTCCAGGACGCGCGAGCGCGTTCTGAGCTTGATTTCAGTGGGGTTACTCATTGATGGGCGGTGAAGCCTATACTCGTCGGCGCGCCGGCGGGGGAAAACTGGCGTCTTGACTCGGGGGGATATGCAACCGACCGACACTTCACATCCGGACTACTTCCACAAGGTAGTGGATTGCCAATGGGCCTGTCCGGCACACACCGATGTCCCCGAATACATCCGACTGATCGCTCAAGGCCGCTTCACCGATGCCTACATGGTGAACCGGCATTCGAACGTCTTTCCGGGGATTCTCGGACGAGTCTGCGACCGACCCTGTGAGCCGGCGTGCCGACGCGGTCGCGTCGAAGAAAAGCCGGTGGCCATCTGCCGCCTGAAACGCGTGGCCGCGGATCACCGCGAAGACGACATCCAGGACCGGCTGCCGAAAATCCCCAAGCTCAAGAACGGCAAGAAGGTGGCACTGATCGGCGCAGGCTGCGCTTCGCTCACCGTGGCCAACGACCTCATGCCGCTGGGTTACTCGGTCACCATCTTCGAGCAGTTCGGTGTTCCCGGTGGCCTGATGCGCACCAACATTCCCTCGTTCCGCCTGCCGGCCGAGGTGCTCAACGAAGAGATCGCGTACATCGTCGACATGGGCGTGGACCTGAAACTCAATCACCCGATCAAGTCGATGCGCGAGTTGTTGGACAAGGGCGGCTTCGACGCGGTGTTCGTGGGCGCCGGCGCGCCCAAGGGCAAGGAGCTGAAGTTGCCGGGCCGTGCCGAGGGCGGCGCCAACATCCACATCGGCATCACCTGGCTGGAATCCGTGGCCTTCGATCACATCAAGGCGATCGGCAAGAAAGTCCTGATCATCGGTGTCGGCAACACGGCCATGGACTGCTGCCGCACCAGCCTGCGACTCGGCGCCGACCAGGTGAAAGTCATGGCGCGCAAGCCGCGCCAGTTCTTCAAGGCCTCGGCATGGGAACTCGAAGATGCCGAGGAAGAACACGTCGAGATCGTCATCAACCGTTCGCCGAAGAACTTCGTGGTGGAGAACGGCAAGCTGAAGGGCATGACCTTCGACGTGATGGAGTACGACACCGACGCCCAGGGCCGCATCACGGCCGAGCGCATCACCGGCGAGGAGTTCCTCGAAGCCGACGACGTGATCCTCGCCATCGGCCAGGAGAATGCCTTCCCGTGGATCGAGCGGGACCTCGGCATCGAATTCGACAAGTGGGACGTGCCCAAGGTCGACGTGAAAACCTTCGAGTCGTCGCGCGCCGGCGTGTTCTTCGGGGGCGACGCGGCTTTCGGCCCCAAGAACATCATCTGGGCCGTGGAGCACGGCCACCAGGCGGCCGTCTCGATCCACAACTACTGCCAGGGCGCGGCCGTGACCGAACGCCTGCCGCCGGGCGTGAACCTGCAGTCACGCAAGATGGGCATGCACGAGTGGGCCTACGCCAACGACTACAACCCGGCAGAGCGGCGCCTCATGCCGCACGTGTCGCTCAAGGAGCGCTTCAAGAAACTCAACATCGAGGTCGAGCTCGGCTTCACGGTCGAGCAGATCGAGAAAGAAGTCCAGCGCTGCCTCAACTGCGACGTGCAGACCGTGTTCGAGACCAAGCTGTGCATCGAGTGCGATGCCTGCATCGACATCTGCCCGGTGGACTGCCTCACCATGACGCACAACGGCGAGGAAGCCGAGCTGCGCACGCGACTCAAGGCACCCGCGAAGAATGTCACTCAGGCCTTGTACGTATCCTCGCCGCTGAAACACACCGGCCGGGTCATGGTCAAAGACGAGGACCTGTGCGTGCATTGCGGCCTGTGCGCGGAACGCTGCCCGACGGCGGCGTGGGACATGCAGAAATCCTTCGTCAAATGGCCGCACGCCAAGGACGAAGACGCGGCCCATCTTTCGAAGATGGCCGCGAACATGCCCAAGAGCGCCTGAGAAATGAACGACAGAGTGAATGACTTCGCGATCAAGATCGCGACGGTGAACGGCACGGGTTCGGCCAGCGCCAACACGCTGCTCATGAAGTCCATCTTCCGCAGCGGCATCCCGGTGATGGGCAAGAACTACTTCCCGTCCAACATCCAGGGCCTGCCCACCTGGTACGAGATCCGCGTGACCAAGGATTCCTACGTCGCGCGCTCCGGGAAGATCGACATCATGGTGGCGATGAACGCCGAAACCTACGCGCGCGACGTGCGCGAAGTGGCCTCGGGCGGTTATCTCATCTACGACAGCACCTGGCCGCGCCCCGCGCTGCTGGCGCGCGACGACATCACGGTGCTGGGCGTGCCGCTGGCCAGGCTCTGCAACGAGAACTTCAACGGGGTGCGCACGCGCATTCTCATGAAGAACATCTGCTACGCCGGCGTGCTCGCCGCGTTGCTGGACCTCGACCTCGAGAAGATCCGCCAGCTGCTGGCCGAGACCTACGCGAAGAAGCCGCAGCTGGTCGACTCGAACATGAAGGCCATCACGCTCGGCTACGACTTTGCGAAACAGAACCTCGCCTGCCCGCTGCCGGTGAGAGTGGCCGCTCTCGACAAGACCCGCGGCCACATCATGATCGATGGCAATACCGCCGCCGGGCTCGGTTGTGTATTCGCGGGCGCGACCGTGGGCGCGTGGTATCCGATCACGCCGTCGACTTCGCTGATGGATGCCTTCAAGAGCTTCGCGGACAAGTTGCGCGTCGATCCGGAGTCCGGCAAGAAGAACTTCGCGTTCATCCAGGCCGAGGACGAGCTCGCCGCCATCGGCATGGTGCTGGGCGCCAACTGGAACGGCGCGCGTGCCTTCACCGCGACCTCGGGCCCCGGCGTTTCATTGATGAACGAATTCCTGGGCCTCGCGTACTACGCGGAGGTGCCGGCGGTGCTGTTCGACATCCAGCGTGTCGGTCCGTCCACCGGCATGCCGACCCGCACCCAGCAATGCGACATCCTGGAAGCGGCGTACGCCTCGCACGGCGACACCAAACACGTGTGCCTGTTCCCGAAGGATCCCGAGGAGTGCTTCTACTTCGCGCGCGATGCCTTCGACCTCGCCGAACGCCTGCAGACGCCGGTCATGGTGCTGAGCGATCTCGACATCGGCATGAACGACTGGATGTGTCCCGACCTGAAATGGGACGACAGCTACGTGCCCGACCGCGGCAAGGTGCTGGGGCTCGAGGAAATCAAGAAGCTCGAGAAGTTCCATCGTTACCTCGACGTGGACGGTGACGGCATTCCGTACCGCACCCTGCCCGGCGTGCATCCCAAGGGCGCGTATTTCACGCGCGGCTCGGGTCACACGCAGTACGGCGCGTACACCGAGGACTCCGCCGAATACCAGATCGTGCTCGACCGGCTGACGCGCAAGTTCCACACCGCGAAACGACTGGTGCCGAAGGCGGCCATCGAACACGACCCGAAGGTGGACATCGCCATCGTTGCCTACGGCAGCTCCGACGGCGCGGTGCGCGAGGCGCGCGACATTCTCGGCAGCCACGGGCTGACGACTAACTACATGCGCCTGCGATCGTTTCCGTTCGGCGAGGACGTGGAGAAATTCCTCGAGTCCCACAAGCTGGTATTCGTGGTCGAGCAGAACCGCGA
>Ga0315912_10001287_pt1 | contig 31809 bp, 36 predicted proteins | sample VfabasoilMG_FD_204469 | JGI IMG/M metagenome (GOLD analysis project Ga0315912, IMG submission 204469) | Garden soil microbial communities collected in Santa Monica, California, United States - V. faba soil | ecosystem: Environmental > Terrestrial > Soil > Garden | place: USA: California...
GCCCCGGTAAGGGCGACATCAAGATCAACGGCCGTGGTCTTGAGCAATATTTCAGCGCCGAAGCTTCGCGCTCCATGGTGAAGCAGCCGCTGCTCGCCACCGAAATGGCCGACAAGTTCGACGTATTGGTCAACGCCGACGGCGGCGGTTACACCGGTCAAGCCGGTGCCATCCGTCTCGGTATCGCTCGCGCCCTCTGCGATTTCAACGTAGAGCTGCGCGGCAAGCTCAAGCAATTGGGAATGCTGACCCGCGACCCTCGCGCGCACGAGCGCAAGAAGTACGGTCAAAAGGGAGCCCGCAAGCGCTTCCAGTTCTCCAAGCGCTAATTTGGTTTCTCAACAAGGGGCCGGCTTGCTCGCAGCATGCGGCCCCTTTATTCTGCGGATGCGACAAATCTCGCTTAGGACCGTCGCTTCTGTCTGGCCGTCAACCTCAAAATTATAAGGAGGCATTTTGCCCTCAATTTCAATGAAAGAATTGCTCGAAGCTGGCGTTCACTTCGGGCACCAGACCAAGCGCTGGAATCCAAAGATGAAAGAATACATCTTTGGCGAACGTAACGGCATCTACATCGTCGACCTTCAGAAGACCCTCAAGCTCTTCAAGGACGCCATGCGATTTGTCGCCGAACAAGCTGCACAAGGCAAGAACGTGCTCTTTGTCGGAACCAAGCGCCAGGCGCAGGAAGCCGTCGCCGAAGAAGCCACCAAGTGCTCGATGTACTACATCAACCAGCGCTGGCTCGGTGGATTGCTCACCAATTTCGTAACCGTCCAAAAGTCGATCAAACGGCTTAAGGACCTCGACATCATGGCCGCTGAAGGCAACTACGAAGGCCGTTCCAAGAAAGAAGCTGGACGCCTGGAACGTGAGCGCAAACACCTCACCTCAAACCTCGCCGGCATCAAGGACATGGCCGTTCTGCCGGACCTCCTGTTCGTCATCGATTCCTCCAAGGAAGCGATCGCTGTCAGTGAAGCTCGCAAACTCGGCATCCCCGTCGTCGCCGTCGTCGATACCAATTGCAACCCGGAAGATGTGGACTACGTGATCCCAGGCAACGATGACGCCCTCCGCGCCATTCGCCTGTTCACCAGCAAAATCTCCGAAGCCGTTACCGAAGGCCGCGCCCTCGCCACCGAGTCCGACTTCACCAACGCCGCCTCTGTCGTCACCGAAGAGAACTCCGGCGAAGAATCGACCAGCGAGTACAGCCAGTACTTCGACCCGCAATACAACGAAAAGCTCATGTCAGAGAGCCTCGTCGATGAGGACCTCTCCTCGTTGAACCTGCCCAAGCGCGCACTGCTCGAAGCAGACGCAGCTGACTCTGAGTAATAAACATATGCCCGAAATCTCCGCTCAACTAGTAAAGCAGCTCCGCGAAAAGACCGGAGCTGGAATGATGGAATGCAAACGCGCCTTGGATGAAGCCAAGGGTGACCTTGCAGAAGCCGAAGTAGTGCTCCGTAAAAAGGGCATGGCCTCGGCCGCCAAACGCGGCTCCCGGACCGCAAAACAAGGACAGATTGGCACCTACATCCACACTGGCGGCCAGCTTGGTGTGCTTGTGGAAGTCAACTGCGAAACCGACTTCGTCGCCCGCACCCCGGATTTCCAGGAGTTCGTTAAGGACATCGCCATGCAGATCGCCGCGGCTGACCCGCGCTTCCTGCGTCGCGAAGAAGTCCCCGCCGAGGTCCTCGAAAAGGAAAAGGAAATCGCGCGCGCCCGTGCTCTCGCCGAAGGCAAGCCCGAAAAGATCCTCGATAAGATCGTCGAAGGCCGTCTCTCCAAGTACTACGAAGAGGTCTGCCTCTACGATCAGCCGTCCATCAAGGACAATGCCGTCTCCATCGACCAGATGGTGAAAGCACTCAACGCCAAAATGCAGGAGAATATCGTTATCTCCCGTTTTGTCCGTTTCAAGGTCGGCGATTCAGCGGCCGCACAAACCGAAGAAGCAGCCGAGGCCTAAGCCGGACGGGAGCGTTCGCGAGTCTCCATGGCAAAGTACGAGCGCATACTGCTCAAGTTAAGCGGCGAAGTAATGGCCGGGCCCAACGGTTTTGGCATCGACGCCGCACGTATGGAAGCCCTTTCCAAGGAAGTCGCAGAAGTGGCCCGCACCGGGGTTCAAATCGGATTGGTGGTCGGCGGTGGTAATTTCTTTCGGGGAGTTGCCGCCGCCGCTCGCGATATGGACCGCGTCGCAGCCGACCACATGGGTATGCTCGCCACCGTGATCAATGCCATCGCACTGCAAGACGCCCTCGAAAAACAAGGCGTTCCGACGCGCGTGATGACCGCCATCCAGATCCATCAGGTAGCCGAACCCTACATCCGCCGCCGTGCCATTCGTCATCTGGAAAAGGGACGCATCGTGATCTTCGCGGCTGGTACGTCGAACCCGTATTTCTCCACCGACACCGCCGCAACCCTGCGAGCCCTGGAAATCAAGGCGCAAGTGGTCGCCAAGGCAACACGCGTCGACGGAGTCTACGACAAAGACCCCCTAAAACATTCTGATGCGGTAATGTATCAAGAGGTGAGTTACCTCGAAGTTCTTTCCAAATCGCTGGCCGTGATGGACTCATCCGCAATCGCCATGTGCCGCGACAATCAAATGCCCATCCAGGTTTTCAACCTCAATACGCATGGCAATATCATGCGTATGGCGATGGGCGAGAAAGTGGGTACCAGGATTCAATGACCTCAGTAAAAGAAATCGTATCCAGCACGAAAAATCGTATGGAGAAGGCAGTCGCCGATTTGGCGCACGCCGTCGCCGGTATCCGCACTGGACGGGCTTCGGTAAGTCTGCTCGACAACGTGCGTGTCGACTACTACGGAACGCCAACGCCCCTCAATCAGGTGGCAACACTCCACGTTCCCGAACCGGCCATGATCACCGCGCAACCGTGGGACGCCAGCGTCATCGGAGCCATTGAAAAAGCCATACGCGGAGCCGACCTGGGACTCAACCCCCAAAACGATGGCAAGATCATCCGCATCCCTATTCCACCGCTAACCGCAGACCGCCGCAAAGATCTGGTTAAGCACCTCCAAGGAATGACCGAAGAGCACCGCGTAGCCATCCGCAACATCCGCCGCGATGCCAATGACCATCTCAAGAAACTGCTGAAAGACAAAGCCATCAGCGAAGACGAAGAACGCCTGGCACTAGCGGAAGTGGAAAAGCTAACCAAAGCCGAAATGGAAAAGCTGGAAACGGCTGCTAAGGCTAAGGAAAAAGAAATCAGCGAGTTTAAATGAGCTGGTGGACCAGAGCCGCGGTCTTGATCTTCGCGCTGGCTCCGGTCATGTTTTCCCAAGAGTGGAAGCCTCTTGAAGGCTGGAAATCCACTCCTTTCTACAGCCCCGGCACCGTCCAAATCACCGGCAACAGCATCCACTTAGCCCAAGGCAAGGGCACTCTCACAGGAGCCAATCGCACCGATCCTTTTCCGAAATCCAACTACGAAATCCGCTTCGAAGCCGCCCGACTTGACGGTTCTGACTTCTTCGCCGCGCTCACGTTCCCTGTCCATAACACCTTCTGCACGTGGGTCAACGGCGGATGGGGTGGAGCCATCGTCGGGCTCTCCAGTCTCGACGACGCCGACGCCTCCGAAAACGCGACCTCCCGTAGAATCGTTTTCGAGAAAGGCCGTTGGTACAAGTTCCGCCTCCGTGTGACCGACCAGATCGAAGCATGGATCGATGACGAGCAAATCATCAACATACCCATTGCCAATTACGAAATAGGGCTACGCTCAGGCGACATCGAACTCTCCAAACCACTCGGCTTTGCGGCCTACCGAAGCACTGCGGCTATCCGCAATGTAGAATACAAAGTGCTCAACCCACAATGAAGCGACTCATACTGGCAACACTCCTCCTGGCTGCATCCGCCTTTCCCCAAGGCCGTGGTCCTCAACTGGTCTCTCCCGAAGTAGGAGCCGACCGCACCATCACGCTTCGCTACAACGCACCGAACGCCAAAGCCGTCACTGCCAACGGTGAACTCGACGGCAAGCCACACCCGATGACCAAAGACGCAAACGGAATCTGGAGCGTCAAGATCGGACCGCTAGCGCCAGACATCTACACCTATTCATTCAACGCCGACGGAGTAGTAGCACTGGACCCTCGGAACACCAACACCAAATACGGCTACGGAAACTTCGGCCCGGTCAGTGTGGTCGAAGTCCCCGGCGACACGCCGCAGTTCTACGACACCAAGGACGTCGCGCATGGCGAGGTCCGCATCCTGCCCTACGTTTCCAAAACCCTAGGACTCAATCGCACCCTCTGGATCTACACGCCAGCCGGCTACGACAAAGGCAAAAACTACCCGGTGCTCTATCTCCTCCACGGAGCCGGAGACATCGAGTCCGGCTGGACCATGATCGGTCGCGCCAACAACATCCTCGACAACCTGATCGCCGAAAAGAAAGCCAAGCCAATGGTAGTGGTGATGCCACTAGGACACACCATCCAAAGCTTCTGGACCGGACCCGCCAAGTCCGCGCCAGCACCCGGTCAACAACCGCCAAGCCAGCTATCCCCATTCGCAAACGACCTGCTCAACGACGTAATGCCGCTGGTCGAAAAGAATTACAAGGTATCCAACAAGCCCTCCCAACGCGCAATTGCGGGCCTCTCCATGGGCGGCATGCAGACCATGAATATCGCCTTCAACAAACCAGAACTCTTCACCGAAGTAGGAATCATGAGCGCCGGAGTCGCCAACGTCGATCAAACCTACGCCGACTTTTTCAAAACCGCTTCAGAGAAAACCAAACATTGGAAAAATCTCTGGGTCGCCATCGGCAAAGACGACGCACTCATGATCAACAACGCCAAAGCCCTCGACGAAGCCCTCAAGGCCAAGAACATCAAACACGAAATGAGAATCACCGAAGGCCGCCACGAGTGGACAGTTTGGCGTCATCACCTCAACGAACTGGCACCCAAGCTATTTCGCTAGCCCACGCCTACTTAGTCGGAAGGCTCGTCAATTCTCCTTTCTGAAACAGTGCTCGAAACAACAGCACGAATCCCAGAACCAGGAACATCGCGGCGAAGACTGGCAGGTCCACTCCCGAGGCAGAGCTGAAGCCGCAACTTAGCGCAATTGCACCCACTATGAGGGAAAAGCCACTCACCGTGATGCCGACAAGAAAACGCACAACATCCATCCCAAGCACGATCACACCAACCCCGATCAGCCAGGAGCCACTCGGAAGCTGATCAGGCAGAAGCAAAACGCTCCCCGTCAATATCATCAATAGCGCCAAGCCGATCTCGTCGAGCCTTGTCTTTAATGCGGGGGCAACCGTATTTCTATCCATAACAAACTCCCTCTCCTATGCTTAAGCACGCGGCCTGCCACGCTGGTCTGCAAGATGCATAGTAGAGAGTGTGTCCTCCTATTGGAACCAATCCGCTGTGGCGCTCTTACGTGAGTTTGCTTCTTCCGTCGAAGGATTATCTTCTTCAGAAGCGGCAAGACGGTTGACGGCATCAGGCCACAACACTGTGGGCGGACATCGCCGGTTGAGTGGCTTGCGTATGCTCGCCGAGCAGTTCGCCAGTCCACTTAACCTGATTTTGGCCTTTGCAATTGCAGTTTCCATGATTGCCGGAGAGTGGGTGGACGCCAGCATTGTCCTCATAGTGGTGATTGGAAGCAGTCTTCTGAGCTTCTTCCAGGAGTACACCGCGAACGCCTCGGTGGAACGATTGCGTGCCCGGCTTACGTTGAATGCCAGTGTATGGCGCGATGGCAAGCTGCAGTGTATTGCTCCTTCGGAGTTGGTACCTGGTGATGTGGTCCAGCTCTCGGCGGGAAGCCTTATACCGGCGGATGGTGTCGTCCTCAATGCCAAGGATTTCTTCGTCAGCCAAGCCGTTCTCACGGGAGAAACGTTTCCGTCTGAGAAGAGTGCTGGAATCTCGCCAGAAAATGCCAGCCTTGGTGAACGCGCGAATTGCGTGTTCATGGGCTCCAGTGTCCGCAGTGGAATGGGGCGGGTCCTGATTGCCAGAACCGGGAGTCAAACCGAGTATGGAAGGATTGCGACCAGATTGGAACTCCGGGCCCCCAGGACGGAATTCGAACGCGGCATTCACCAGTTCGGAGTGATGCTTGGCCAGGCGATGGTGCTGCTGGTACTGGCGGTTTTCGCCGCCAATGTATTCAACGCCAAACCTCCGGTGGATTCGCTTTTGTTTGCCGTAGCGCTGGCGGTCGGTCTGGCACCAGAGCTGTTACCGGCGATTGTCACCGTAACCTTGTCGAAAGGAGCCCAGAATATGGCACAGCACGGCGTGATCGTTCGCCGACTCAGCTCTATCGAGAATCTGGGCAGCATGGATGTCTTGTGTACCGACAAGACGGGTACCTTGAGCGAAGGCGTCGTCCGGCTGGACGCAGCCGTTGATTCGGCTGGTGAGCCATCCGCCGAAGTCCTGCAATACGCATTACAGAACGCACATTTTCAGACTGGATTGGTGAATCCGCTCGATACGGCGATCCAAGCCAGCGGCAGTCCGGACATGCCGTGTACTAAGGTTGATGAGATCCCCTACGACTTCATACGGAAGCGTCTGAGCGTTGTAGTGGATTGCGCCGGACGGGATCGGGAGATGATCACCAAGGGTGCCCTGGAAGCCGTGCTGGGCATTTGTTCCACGGTGCGCGAGGGTGTGACAAACCATCCCCTCAGCGATGAAGTGCGCAGCGGCATCTTACGGCGCTACGAGGAATGGAGTTCTCAAGGTTATCGGGTTTTGGGCGTTGCCACGAAAAAGGTGGTGCCGCGAAATAGCTACACCAGAAGCGAGGAAATGGATCTCACCTTCTTTGGCTGCCTCCTGTTTCTCGATCCGCCCAAACAAGGCGTGAAACAAACGCTCGCCAACCTCAAACATCTGGGCGTGAACGTAAAAGTGATTACCGGTGACAGCAGAGGTGTCGCCGTGCACCTCGCCCAAACCGTAGGACTGAAGGTACAGGCGGTTCTCACCGGAGCGGAAATACAGCAGATGGGGGAAGAGGCGCTGTGGCACGCTGCCGAACGCACCTCGATCTTCGCGCAGGTGGATCCCAACCAAAAAGAACGCATCATTCGAGCCCTGCAAAAAACCGGTCACGTGGTGGGTTATCTGGGAGACGGCATCAACGACGCGCCAGCACTGCATGCCGCGGACGTCGGCATCTCAGTGGATCAGGCCGTGGACGTTGCCAAAGAGGCGGCCGACCTGGTGCTGCTCGAACACGATCTGGACGTCTTACGCCGGGGAATTGAACAGGGCCGCAAGACTTTTGCCAATACTCTCAAGTATGTATTCACAACAACAAGCGCCAATTTCGGTAACATGCTGAGCATGGCCGGCGCATCGCTTTTCCTGCCGTTTCTTCCGCTTTTAGCAAAACAGATTCTTTTGAATAACTTCCTTTCCGATATTCCGGGCATGACGATCGCCACCGATCGTGTTGATGAGGAGTGGGTGGACCAGCCTCACCGGTGGGACCTGCCTTTCATCCGCCGCTTCATGATCCGCTTCGGACTGATGAGTGCCGTCTTTGATTATGTGACGTTCGGTGTGCTGCTGTACTGGTTCCAGGCGGCTCCGGAGATGTTTCGGACGGCATGGTTTGTCGAGTCGCTACTGACCGAATTGGTGATCGCATTGGTGGTCCGAACACGCCGGCCCTTCTATCGAAGCCGCCCGGGACACGCGCTGGCTGTCTCTACCGTTGCTATCATCGGACTCACGCTCCTGCTGCCCTTCCTCCCCTTCGCGCACGCGCTTGGTTTTGTTCCCCTGCCTTTCGAGGTTTTTTCTACATTGATAGGTATTACCTTGATCTACGTTCTGACAATGGAAACGGCCAAGCAGTGGTTTCCGGCGCTGACCAAACCCTCCTGAAATCCGGTTTAAGTGTGAAGCACAAAGATGTGTGAAATACAAAAATTGATTTTCCTATCAATTTGAAATAAAATATTTGAACACCCTTAAGGGTGGCCTCATTGCTGCGAACTCAATACCATCGGAGGAGGGTAGTATGGGAGAAATAAAACCTAAAGCGTTTGCGGCTGAGGCGGGTGCGACGGGTTCGGGCGTTTCACACCAGCAAGTCAGATTACCGGAGCAGAGCCAGAGATTTCTAACGACATTATTGGAAGCCTCCTCGCAAGGCATTGTGAGTGTGGATCGCTCCGGCATTATTACGTTAGTGAACCTGGGCGCGGAGAAGATTTTCGGATACGAGCGCGCGGAGTTGCTGGGCAAGCACATGGAGATATTGCTTCCCGAACGGCTCAGGCAGATTCACTCCGCGCACCAACAGTCATACTTTATGGCACCCCACAACCGGCAGATGGGGTTTGGCTCAGAACTGAGTGGTCGGCGGAAGGATGGCACTGAATTCCCCGCCGAGATCACTCTCAGTCATATTGCAACCGACCAGGGCCCGGCAGTAACCGTGTTCGTGAGCGACATCACGGCACGGAAGGCCGCCCAGGCGGCCGCCATACAAGCGAGCGATCATTTCACCGCGTTGCTCCAGGCGTCATCCAGGGTTGCGATCATTGCCACCGGGATGGATGGCACGATTCATGTTTTCAATACCGGTGCGGAGAACATGCTTGGATACAGCGCCAGTGAAATAATCGGGAAGCAGACGCCACTGGTTTTTCATGTCGCCTCAGAAGTGGAAGCGCGCAGCAGACAACTGCTTGAACAGGACGGCGTGAATGTCAGTGGCTTTCACGCATTGGTGGAGGCCGCGCGTAAAGGGTCGTACGATGAGCGTGAGTGGACTTATGTGTGTAAGGACGGAAGGCGTTTAACCGTTAACCTTGCTATCACCGCAGTGCATGATCAAAAAGGAAGCTTGACCGGCTTCCTTGGAATGGCTAGCGACGTCAGTGAACGCAAGGCCGCCGAGGCGGCTGTCGTGGCAAGTATCACCGAGCAGCGGCGATTACAATTACGCATGGCACAGGTCCTGCGCCAGACGGATGAGGCATTGCAGGCGATACTGGACGCCGCTCCCCTTGCGGTAGTGACCTTCGACCGGAGGGCAAGGATCGCAAGTTGGAACCGGGCAGCCGAACGCTTGTTCGGCTATTCCTCGCAAGAAGTGCTGGGGCGAGGTTTTCCATTGAGGACAGAACATCGGCGCGCCCTCCGTCATCTGATCCGGCTGTCGCTTGCCGGAGACAGCATCATTGCCCGGAGTTGGCAAGCTGAAACCAGGGAGGGTCTATCCATCTACGGGTCGGTTTCAGCAGCTCCGTTGCATGATGAGTTTGGCAAGATCTCCGGAGCCATTGTTTTGATCGAGGATGTCACCGCCAGGAAGGCGTTGGAAAAGGAGCATCTGTTGCTCGGTGCGGCGTTAGTAAGCACACGGGAGGACGAAGCAAGGCGGATTGCCGCTGAGTTGCACGACGACATCACCCAGAGACTCGCCTTGTTGTCAATGGATCTTGGGAAAGCGGCGGCCATATCAAATGTGGCAGGTGATGCCATCCTGATGAAGTCCCTTCAACGTTCGGTTCTTGAGATCGCGGAGGGTATCCGGCGAATTTCCCACCGCCTGCACCCTGCGATCCTTGATGATCTCGGCTTGGTGGATGCCATTCAGGATCTCTGCGGCGAATTCGAACGTCGGCTCGGAGTTCCAGTGCGGTTCAGTGCAGAGGGTGTGCCACAACGTCTCCGTAAAGACGTGGCTTCATCGCTCTATCGGGTCACACAGGAAAGTCTGCAAAATATCGCCAAGCATGCCCGAGCCGCTAATATTACTGTGGGGATGGCAGCCGACGCCAAGACTTTGGAACTCCGCATTGAGGACTCAGGGACTGGCTTTGAGATGGATTCCCCTTCTTCCGGACTGGGGTTGCATAGCATGAGAGAACGAATTCGCTTTGTGAATGGCGAACTCAAGATCGCTTCACAATTAGGTTTGGGTACGAGCGTCATAGTCAAAGTGCCACTGCAACTGGAGGAATTGTGAACCGGCTGAGAGTCCTTCTCGGAGACGACCACGCACTTGTATTAAGCGGAATCACTGCGTTGCTTGCACCGAAATATGATGTGGTTGGAGCCGCTGCGGATGGCCGGCAACTGGTCACTCTGGCCCTGGCACTGAAGCCTCATATCGTGGTCCTGGACATATCCATGCCACTTCTCAATGGTCTTGACGCAGCCGGTCAAATCAAAACTGCCTTGCCGGCAGTGAAGCTGATTTTTCTCAGCATGCACGCAAATCCAATGTACTTGCGCCGCGCGTTGGATGTCGGCGGCATGGGGTACGTGTTAAAGTCAGGCGTCATTGAAGAGTTGCTTGCTGCGTTGGACGAGGTCGTCAAGGGCAACATTTATGTGTCAAAGGGATTCGGGCAGAACGTTCTTGAAAGCCGTTTGAACCGCACTGGCAAGGCAGCGAAAGACGAAGAGGACCTGACGATTCGTCAGCGGGAAATCCTCCAGCTTGTAGCCGAAGGGCGCTTAAACAAAGAAATAGCACACATCACCGGCATCTCGATAAAAACGGTCGAATTTCATCGCACACGCATCATGGCAAAGCTCGGAGTTCATTCGACAGCGGAGTTGACGCGGATTGCGGTTGAACGTGGTTTGATTGCGACTTCGGCCTCCGAAACCGTCGCAAACGGGTAACGTAGCTGCAGATTTTCCTAGGGTTTCACCTAGTACTCTCTTCCCCGATCTCCCGGTAGTCTAGAACTTACCTGCTCGGCAAGGAGAATAAGAAAATGAGTGCAAGCGCAATCAGGATTGACTGTTGGGAAAGAGAGCAAGAGCAAAACCCGTCAGCATCTCCGACAAACGGTTTTCAGGGAATAATCGGGAATGGTGAGCGGATGCAGCGGGTGTTTTCGCTCATCGAGCGTGTTGCGCCCCACTCCCCGACGGTGCTGATAACCGGCGAAACGGGTACTGGTAAAGAACTTGTGGCGCGGGCTCTCCACAATCTGAGCCCCCGGCGTGGAGCGTTCGTCGTGTTGAACTGCTCGGCGGTTGTGGAAACCCTTTTCGAGAGTGAACTGTTTGGTCATACGCGGGGTTCTTTCACCGGTGCCAATGCCGACAAGATGGGGCTCATTGAGTATGCAAATGGCGGAACTCTTTTCCTGGACGAAATCGGCGACATGCCATTGGCGACGCAAGCCAAGCTGCTTCGTGTTCTGCAAAATCGGGAGGTGCAACGTGTTGGAGCTTTGACGGCCAAGAAGGTGGACGTACGAGTGGTAGCCGCCACCAATAAGGATCTGCGCAAGGCTGTCCAGGAAAAGCAATTTCGGGAAGACCTGTACTACCGTTTGGCAATTATGGAGATCAATCTGCCACCGTTGCGGGAGAGACTGGACGATCTTCCCGATCTAACGAAACACTTTGTAAGAGAGTGGTCCGAGCGTCTAGGCAAAATGGTTCATGGTATTACCGATAGCGCGTACAGCATACTGAGCCAGCACAACTGGCCTGGTAACATTCGCGAGCTGGAAAATGGAATCGGTCGCGCCTGTATGATGACAACCCGGGAGACATTGGATGTTTCCGATCTCCCCGAGTACCTTTCGGCAAATAGCGAATGCAGTGTTTTGAAGGCCAAATGCGATCCAATGGATTCGGTGGAAACAGTAGCCTTGCAGCTTATCCGCAAAGCATTGCGGGACGCCCACGGCAATCAGACACGGGCGGCGCGGCTGTTGCGCATGACTCGGGACAAGTTACGGTATCAAATGAAGAAGTACGGTTTGGACTCGGAGAACTTTCAGGAAATTGTGCCGCTAGGGATAGACCTAGTAGTGGCTTCCCGCTAATGCGTGTAGGCTAAGGATACACAGTGACAGGATCAGAAACCTTGATGGAAAGGACAGAAGCAATGTGGAATCTAATTAAAATCGTGCGGCGTGCTTCCTTCCAATATCGGTTCGTCACGCTAACGGCCGAGGGAGAAATATGCAGCAACCCAGCGTCATCATCGCGGATGACCATCGGGCTACACGACAGTGGGTGGCAGAAATGTTAGCCGCCGAGTATGACGTAATAACCCAGGTAGAGAACGGCCAGCTTCTTGTTGACGCCGTGCGGGCCTATCATCCGGATTTGGCCGTAACGGATATTTCCATGCCGGTTCTTACCGGCTTAGAGGCAGCTGATGAACTTCAGCGGCTCGGCACCAGAACAAAAGTGATTTTCTTCACGGCGAATGCAAGCCAGGCGTATTTGCGGCGGGCCTTTCAGGTTGGTGCCATGGGCTACGTTCTTAAGAATGCCGGAGCAGAAGATTTACCAAGCGCCCTGAAGGCGGTACTCGGAGGAGTGCCTTTCGTGTCGCCTGGTATTGGCCCCAGCGGTTTACCACCCTGGTAGTTTGAGTTCAAGAACAGTTTAGAGTGTCCACGATTAAGGGCTGTCCAGCCCAAAGGAGAAGCTATGTCAACCTACAGGACCGAAATGAGTATCGTCGGAGAACGGGAAGCAACGCCACTCTCAAGAAGAGAGAGCCAGCTCAAACGTAAGTTGAGTGAACTGACGGATGTGGGGTTGCAACGTGAAGATGTGAAGATTGAGACGGCGGCGGACCCGTTGGATCAGGTGATCTTGAGCGCTGATCGAGCCTTGGCTATTACCAGATTGGAGGTTCGCGGTCGGCTATTGCGCGATGTCCAGGATTCGCTGGTAAAAGTCAAAGGGGATAACTACGGGCTCTGTGAGGAATGCGATGAGCCGATCTCGCCACGACGTTTGGATGCTGTGCCGTGGGCACGTCTGTGTATCCGGTGTCAGGCCAAAGCAGAGTCGTCCGTGGAACAGGAATTGCTCTACAGCAAGGCAGCTTGAGAAAGGAACTGAGAAGCATGAGCAAACAACAAGTAGTAAAGGTGAACGGCGGTACGGGCGTACTTCTTGAAATCGAAGATGCGCTCAAGAAAATAAGAGACCGAGCATACAGCCTGTTTGAAGCGCGAGGCTGCGAACCCGGTTGCAGCCTGACCGACTGGTTCCAGGCCGAGCGCGACCTGTTCGATGTCACCACGGGTGAGTTGGCAGAAACAGAGACATCGTTTGAACTGAAGTTACCGGTGCCAGGGTTTGCGGCGGATCAACTTAGCGTTGGCGTCGATCAGAACTGGTTTGCCGTGCGGGGGAAAGCTGAGCAGCGAAGAAAGAAACCCGGCGAGTATTCGGAGTTTGAACGCAAGGACTTGTTCCATCGTTTTGAACTGGCGTCGCCTATCGATACCTGCCGTGTCAAAGCCGATCTGGAAGATGGGATATTGCGAGTCAGAATGCCAAAGGTCGCGGCCAAGGCAGTAGCCAGCGAACAAGTTCATGCAAAGGCGTCCGCGCATGCGGCTTAACTTATGAACCTTCGAATCGTAACTGCAATCCTGCTCTTTTCCGTCTTGTCAAACGGTCAAGTGCCTGCCGGGCGATTGACACCGCTGGAGAGGGAAGTTCGCCATGAACTGGTGATGCTTCCTTATCTTGGTGTCTTTGACAATGTGACGTTTCGGGTTGACGGTAACAAGGTTACGCTGTTTGGCCAAGTTGTCCGTCCAACGCTCAAGGCCGAGGCGGAAAGCGTCGTAAAGAACATAGAAACGGTGGGAAGCGTGGATAACAAGATTGAGGTGCTTCCCCTTTCCCCCAATGACGAACGCTTGCGGGTGAGACTCTATCGCGCCATTTATGGCCACTCCATCTTGAACCGTTATGCGATGCAGGTTATAGCGCCGATCCGGATTGTGGTCAAGAACGGTAATGTGACTCTGGAGGGTGTCGTGGCGAAGGAAATGGAGAAAAATGTCGCCAACATACAGGCGAACCGCGTGAGCGGTGTTTTCTCGGTGACAAACAACCTCCGCGTGGAAGCACCCGCAGTTCAGTAGCAGGCGCTGACCAAAAGAGGAAACAGACATGACCAAGACACAAGCGATTGCCTCTCTGTATGAGGACATCCTGGACCAATTTACACGCAATATTCAACACCTCAATCAGATCGTGCCGCTAGCGTGCGCAACCTTGACGCCCGAGCAAAAGAAGATGCTTGTTCGCACCGCTGACTCGATGCTTCCCAGTAAGCTGGGTGCCTCAACACGGGCCGCATAACGCCGATTGGGTCTCAAACCAACGAAATGCGTCAATTCCCTCAATCGTGGCAGGGGCCACGTCATCTAACACCCGTAGCGATCCTGCATGATACGGTATGGCACTTGAAATGCCCCGTGGTTTGCTGATGCCACGCACATACGCTTTGGACTTCTCAGAAATCGGAATGGGAAATCTTGCTCAAGTTGGAGGCAAGAATGCATCCCTGGGCGAATTGTTTAATCACCTGCAGCCGTTAGGGGTAGGTGTTCTCGATGGCTTCGCCATCACCGCAGACGCTTATCGGACGGTACTGGCTCAATCAGGTCTCGCCGAAAGGCTCGCCAGCCTCATGACGGATATCGAGGTCGAAAATATCTCTTCCCTGGCAGAGAAAGCACACGCCGCCCGTTCCGCAATTTTGGAAACACCATTTCCAACCGAGGTCGCCGAAGCGATCCTTGCTTCCTATCAAAGGCTCTCCGCACGTCTTGGGCGCGAGGCCGAAGTTGCGGTGCGTTCATCGGCTACGGTTGAAGACCTGCCGGGTGCCTCCTACGCTGGACAGCAGGAGACCTTTCTCAATGTGCGCGGCCGCGACGCGCTGCTGCATGCCGTGCGCGCCTGCTTTGCTTCCTGCTTTACCGATCGCGCCATTAGCTACAGAACCCGGCACGGATTTGATCATTTGAAAGCCGGTGTTTCGGTTGGTGTACAACCCATGGTTCGATCCGACATAGCAAGCTCGGGCGTGATTTTTACGCTGGACCCGGAATCGGGATTTCGAGATGTCACGGTTGTCACTTCTTCCTATGGACTAGGGGAGTTCGTCGTGCAGGGCGTCGTGAATCCGGATGAGTGGATGGTTTTCAAGCCGACGCTTGCGTCTGGACACACACCCATCATTGACCGAAAGCTGGGATCAAAAGAAGTGCGGCTGATCTACTCGGGCGGCAGCCGGACGACACAAAGCGAGGCGACCCCGGCCAACGAGCGTGCGCGCTTCTCTTTGCGTGATGACGAAGTCGTGAAGCTCGCCTGTTGGGCCGGACTCATTGAAAAACACTATTCCACGCAGGCCGGACATCCCCAACCGATGGACATTGAGTGGGCTAAGGATGGTTTGCTTGGAGAGCTGTTCATCCTGCAGGCCCGGCCGGAGACCGTTCACTCCTCAAAATCACGCACAGCCATAGCGGAAGTATTTCACTTGCAAGGCTCACCCGGAAAACCACTCGTGACTGGACAGGCGGTTGGCGAAAAAATTGGCCGCGGTCGCGTCCGTGTGGTGAAGAGTGCCGCTGAGCTCTCTACGGTTGAAACCGGAGATGTGCTGGTCGCCGAAATGACAAACCCCGATTGGGAACCGGTGATGAAACGAGTGGCCGCCATCGTAACCGACAAAGGCGGACGTACGGCCCATGCGGCAATTGTGTCGAGAGAGTTGGGACTCCCTTGTATCGTCGGAACCGGCGACGGGACCACCACACTCGCCACCGGCCAGGAAGTCACCGTCAGTTGCGCCGAGGGTAGCCAAGGCCATGTGTACGCGGGACAAGTCCCCTATCAGGTGGAGAAGCTTGATGTTGCCAGCATGCCTTCCACCAGAACTTCCGTGATGCTGAACGTCGGAGATCCGTCAAAGGTCTTTCAGCTTTGCGCGGTACCCAACGATGGCGTGGGACTGGCTCGCATTGAGTTCGTGATCAACAACCACATTGGCATTCATCCGATGGCGCTGGTTCGCTATCCCAACTTGAAGGACCGCGCAGCACTGGCTGAGATCGAGACTCGCCTTGGTGGCGAAGATCCAAAGGAGTTCTTCGTGCGTCGGCTCAGTGAAGGCGTCGCCAAGATTGCCGCCGCGTTCTATCCGAAGCCTGTCATTGTCCGCACCAGCGATTTCAAAACAAACGAATACGCCAAGCTCCTGGGCGGAGTCGAATTTGAGCCGGTCGAGGAAAACCCAATGCTCGGTTTCCGAGGCGCGTCACGATACTACGACGCCCGTTATGCGGAAGGATTTGCACTCGAGTGCGCTGCCTTGTCGCGCGTACGAACTGCCATGGGACTCACAAATGTCAAAGTCATGATTCCGTTTTGCAGAACCATCGAAGAGGCCAAACGAGTCTTGTCCGTGATGGCGGATCACGGCCTTCGCCAAAAGGAGAACGGACTCGAAGTCTACGGCATGTGTGAGATACCGTCCAACGTCATTCTGGCTTCCGAATTTCTTTCGGTCTTTGACGGCTACTCCATTGGCTCGAACGATCTGACGCAGCTCGTGTTAGGTTTGGATCGGGATTCGGGAACCGTAGCTCACCTATTCGATGAACGGAACGATGCGGTGCGCCGTATGATTGCGCAAGCGATCGATGCGGCAAAGCGAGCCGGCAAACCAATTGGAATCTGCGGACAGGCACCGTCGGATTATCCCGATTTCGCCGAATGGCTGATTGAGCAGGGCATTCACTCGGTCTCGCTCAACCCCGACACTGCGGTTCAAACCAAACTTCGAATCGCTGCCAAAGAAAAAGCCATTACGTTTTCTGCCGGATGCTAGTTCCTGGCGACGGTTGCCGGTTTTGCTGCCGGGGCGTCTTCTCCTCGGCGGGACTGGAAGGGGAGGCTTCTTACTACTTCCAGGATCAGGTTTTGGAAGCCGTTGCCGGAGGCGTCTAGCTTCTTGGTGATGTCCTGAACTGTGGGTTTGTCGTAGCGCTTGAGGCCTCTGCCTAGGGAGTAGATCAGCATCTTCTCGGTCAGGTTGCGTGAGATGTCGGGCAGCATTGACGTTAGGATCTGGCGCATTTCGGAGGGGTTCTTGAACGACTTGCCGCTTGGGAGGACTCCGCTGGAGTCAACGTCGAAGGTGCCGTCTTTGGTGCGCCATTTGCCTATGGCGTCGTAGTTTTCCAGGCCGAATCCTAGCGGGTCCATCTTGGAGTGGCAGGAGGCGCAGACGGCGTTGGAGCGGTGCTTTTCCATTTGTTGACGGAGCGAAGCTGTGGTGCCGGTTGCCGCGTCATCAAGCGCCGGTACATCTGGCGGCGGAGGCGGGGGCGGGGTTCCCAGCACGTTTTGCAAAATGTACTTGCCTCGGATGACTACTGAGGTTCTGTGCGGATAGCTGGATACGGCCAGAACGCTGCCTTGGCTGAGGATGCCTCCACGTTGATCGGTGGTAAGCTCCACGCGGCGGAAGTCCGGTCCTTTGACTCCTTCTATGCCGTAGTAGTCGGCCAGGAACTCGTTGAGGAAGGTGTAGCGGGCGCTGATGAATTCGCCGATGGGACGGTTCTCGCGGAGGATGGAATCGAAGAAGAGCCTGGTTTCCATCTTCATGGCATCGCGGAGTTCAGGGCCCCAGGCGGGGAACTTTTGCGGGTCTGGTTTGATGCTGTCGAGGTTGCGAACTTCGAGCCATTGTCCGGCGAAGTTCTCTGCCATGGCGGAGGACTTGGGGTCGGCCAACATGCGCTTGACCTGGGCGTCGAGAGTCGCGGGAACGCTGAGCTTCTTGGTCTCGGCCAGTGCCAGGAGTTCTTCGTCCGGCATGGAGTTCCAGAGGAAGTAGCTGAGGCGTGAGGCGAGTTCTACGTCGGTGATTTTGTGTACGCGTGTCGGGTCGGTTGGGAAGGGATCACGCTCGATGTGGAACAGGAAGTTGGGCGAGACCAGCATGGCTTGGATGGCGAGCTGGATACCTTGTTCGACAGACTTCTTGTCGGTTCTGGCCAGGGCGACGAATCTGGAGAGTGCAGCCACTTCAGCGGTTGTGACGGGGCGGCGGTAGGCGCGGCGGGCCAGATTGGAGAGGATCTTGTTGACGCAGACAGCGCCAGTCTTGGGGTCGCAGATCAGGACTTTTTTGCGGCTGGACTTCTCTCCCTTGGCCGGAAAAGGCCCTACAAAGGTCACCAGATTTACGAACTTGTTCCGCCTATCGCTGTAGACTTCGGTGCGACTGAGGGTTTTGACGAATTCGTCGTCGATGAAGCCGACGCGGATGTCGTGGTCGCCTTCCGGGAGTACCACTTTGAACTCGGCTTCTGAATACGGATTGAAGTAGACGAGTCCTGAGGGTTTGGTTTCGACCAATTGAGAGTGGAGAAGTTTGCCGTCCACCCAGAAGCCCATGGTGACGGGCTTGGCGTCGGCTGCGCGTTCTCCGGCGAGGCCGACGCGGACGGTGTACTCGGCGTCGAAGTCTACGCGGTGCGTTGCTTCGACGTTACTCGGATTGATGCGGCGGAGATTGCGGAGGCGCAGGCTGTACTCGCGTTCGATGGGCTTGGGGAGCGGATCGGCTCCGACGGCGCGGGCGGCGATGCGTTCAGCTGCGTTGAGGTACTTCTCCATAAGGACGGGCGAGATGGTGAGAATGTCGCCGATGTTGTCGAAGCCTTCGCCGGAGTCGTCGGTGGGAAAGTTCTTGTCGGCGCGGAATTCAAGGTCCAGGAGGTCACGAATCGTGTTGGTGTATTCGGCGCGGTTGAGGCGGCGGGCGGTGACGCGGCCGGGGTCGGCTTTGACGTCGGAATCGGCGCGTTTGTACTCGGCTTCTACGACCTTGACGAGTGCATCGATCTGGGCGTCGGGACGCTCGACGTCCACTGGCGGCATGTCACCTTGTTTCATGCGGAGCAGGATCATGTCCCACTGGTCGCGGTCTTCAAGGGACTCGACGGTGTGATAGGCGGAGAGGTTGAGTCCGCCGGATGCGAGCTTTTCGTTATGGCACTGGCCGCAGGTGTTCTTAAACAGTGGGAGGGCGACGGCTTCAAATTCGGCAGCAGAGAGGCCTTTGGGTTTGGCTGCAACGGGCACGGGCACAGCAGCTTTGACTGCGGCTTTCTTTGTGGCGGTAGCGGCCTTAGCGGGAGAGGCAGCGGGCTTGGTATCGGCGAGCAGGAGCACCGCGGCCGATGCTATGGCAACCAGACTGTATATTTTGAATCGCATGGTTTACTCCTCTACTGCTTAGCTTCTGACGGCGGTTTGACTTCTGCGGGCTTTGGCGGCGGGACTGTCGGCGGGACTGCGCCTCGGCGTGCTCCGCGACCTACGGGCGGCGCTGGTTTTGTAGCGACCAGTTCAGTATAGATCTTGGTGATCTCTTCCTTCTTGGAAGGATCGGCGATCAGGGAACGGTGTTTGCCGTCGGCACTCGGCGCGAATCTTGTGGAGCCATCTGCCTGGACGGTGATGGTGCCGGGGTCAGACAGTTTGAAGAGACCAGCTTCCGGCCGGGCCGAGTAGAGAACGGCGGCTAAGCCCGGGGATGGTGCGTCGTAGGGCATCGCTTTGAAGGCACGGTAGGCGTCGGCGACAGGGTGGGCGGGTGAGAAGGCGAGGTCGCTTTCGATGTTGGCGGCTGGGAATGGGAGCGCTGCTCCGACTTCAGGGCCGACGGCTACGATGGGTGTGGGCCACTCGGCGAAGACACGTCTGGCTGCGGCTGCGTCGGCTTTGATGCCTGCGCCGGTGGTGACGATGAGGAGCTTGGTTTTGGCTGCGATTTGGGGCTTGGAACCGTAGAGGTCCATCAGCTTGGCGAGACCGGTGAGCGGGCCTGTTACCAGGATGATGGCGTTCTGATCGACCTGGGCGAGCAGCATATTCCGGATGACGACAGGGTTCTCAGCGGTATCGAGTTGGCGCTGGATGACCGAGGTGTAGGCTGGTGCTCCGGCTGCATTTTTCTTTGCGAGAACGGCGGTGAGGATGGGTGTGTCCTCAGTGGATTTGCCATCGGTGGCAAGGCCGACAGGAACACCGCCGCCAAAGCCGCGACCGGAATAAAAGGTGTTGATGACGTCCGCAAGTTGGGCGGCTTTCAGATTGGACTTGCTTACGGTCAGTGAAATGTTGCGCACTTCGCCTTTGGCGGTAAGCCCGAGGAGGGCGGCCAGGGTGAGCACGGAGTCAATGTCATTACCGAGATCGCACTCATAGGCGATCCCGATGGGCGGTTTCGCCGCGCCACGTCCACGAGCCTGCATGTGTTCTCCTAAAACGAATTACGTAAGGCTTGCGAGTTCGAGGTGACCCGATGCATCGCCAAAGTTCTCGACGTGAACGCCCATCTGATCCATGAGTGTGAGGTGGAAGTTGCACATCGGCGTTTCCTTGCGGTAGACGACACGACGGCCGGGCTTGAGGTTGCCGCCGCCTCTGCCGAACATGAGCGTTGGGAGGTCGTCGTGGAGGTGGCGGTTGCCGTCCGAGATACTGGCTCCGTAGATGATCATGGAGTTGTCAAGGAGGTTGGAATCACCTTCCTTGGTTGCCTTCAGCTTCTCGAGCCATCCGGCGAGTTGCTTGGTGTGATACTCGTTGATCTGCGCAACCTTCTCAATCAGGTCAGGCTTGTTCTGGTGGTGCGTAACGGGGTGGTGGCCGTCGGGGATACCGATTTCGCGGTATGCGCGGCTGCTGCCTTCGCGGGTGACCATGAAGGTGAGTACGCGGGTCATGTCGGCCTGGAAGGCGATGGTTACCATGTCGGTGAGCAGTTTGAAGTGCTCGGCGAAATCTGGCGGGACGCCGTATGGCTTATCCATGCCTGGATTTACATAGACGCTTTCCTGCTCGGCCTTTTGAAGCTGGCGCTCGACTTCGCGGATGGAGGTGAGGTACTCGTCGAGCTTACGTTTGTCGGTGGGTCCGAGTGTGGACTGGATCCTGGCGGTATCACTGGTTACGAAGTCGAGAATGCTGCGGCGGTATTTGGCTCGCACTACTTTCTCTTCGGGGGTGAGGATGGGGCCGCTGCCGAAGAGGCGTTCGAAGAGCGCACGCGGGTCGAGGATAGGAGGCAGGGGTTGCGTTTCGCTTTTCCAGGCGAGGTTATTGGTGTAAGCGCAGGAGTAGCCGGAGTCGCAATCGCCAGCTTGGCGTGCGTCGTCCATGCCAAGTTCCAGGGAGGCAAAGCGGGTTTGGTTGCCGATTTTGTTGGCGATGATCTGATCTACAGAGATGCTTGCTTTGATGTCGACGGTGGTCTTCTTAACCTGGATGCCCGTCAGGTAAGAGCCAGCGCTGCGGCCATGATCGCCTGCGCCGTCCAACAGCGCACGACCGCTGTTGTGGGTGAGGTTGCCGAGTTGGAACATATCGTTGCGGAAGCCTTCGAGGGGCTTGAGGGTACGCGGAAGTTCCTGGAACTTTCCTTCATAGCTGGCGTTCCAAGCGTCCATGTTCACGCCGTTTGGCACGTGGAGGAATGCCAAGCGCACCGGCGCTTTGGTGGGCGCGGCGAGGGCTGGTGTCATGGAGTCGAGGAACGGCAGAGCTACTGCGGTACCGATTCCACGCAGGAATGTTCTGCGCTGAAGCGCTTTCTTCGTGATGATCATGATTGGGCAAGCCTCCACATACTATATATCGTGCTGACTAGATTTTACAACAGAAATGAACAAAATGAAACCTATCGAATGGTGGGCGCGCAGGGACTCGAACCCCGGACCCCCTCGGTGTAAACGAGGTGCTCTAACCAACTGAGCTACGCGCCCTCTTGTGAGGAAAACGGCTGGTTTCTCCAGTGTAACGCAATCCTGGTTTTTAGGCACACTCCGGGTGTGCGTTGCGTTCGTTCGGATTTTGAATGGGGTGCTGGGTGGGTACCTCCTGTTCTTTTTTTGTGTCTATACTCCGTTGATTGTATTCATGTCGGCGGTTTCGGCACGTAGTTTGAGAGTTCGTTTGATTTCTCTGGCTACGTAGGTGGAGTTGACCAGCGCTGGGACGGTTTGATCGGCTAGTTCCGGGAGGACTTTGGCCATCATTTCATTGCTTTGGATGGTTTGGAGTTGTTTGAGGTAGAAGCGGTAGCTGGTTTCGGTTCTGGTGAGGTGCTTTTGGAGTTTTTCGTGACTCCATTGGCTGAGCGGATCGGTGTGGGGCATGTTGCGCTCGACGGCGATCAGTGCCAGTTGGATGCGTTCCATGATCCAGCCGGCTCGTAGGAGTTGGTCGAACATGATTCTTTGTGCTGGCGAGCTGGTGGGGGTGAGGAAAGCTACAGTGTATTGGTCTCTGAAGGCGTCGTATTGTTCTTCGAGTCCTTGTGGGACGTAGACGAAGGCAGAATAGAGGCCGTGTTGGACGGCATTTTGGGATGAGATGGCTTTTCCTTCGGGTGTGTTGGGCCCGGTGGAACCGTTCGGATTGTGTTGTGCGGACATTACAATTCTCCTTGCTGTGATTTGCGTTTAAGAGCGGAGAGCTCCACGCGATTTAATAGTCGCATGGGGTGGGGGAATTCTTAACAGCAAACGCGAGTGACTAAAACGTGTAAGTCTTTGTGGATGAGATGGTTAGGGGTTGAAAAATTTATTTTGCTCGTTTGTGACTAGTTTTATGACACGGTTTTTTGCGGTTTGGCGATGGGGGGTTTTAGCTGTAAGTTGTTGTTGAGTAGTGGGTTAGAGTGTTTTTGGGTTTGCAGTTACTACATCGGTGGCCGTGAAGTCGGCACCTTTATAGAGCAGGGGTTCACCAGACCATTGCGCAAGGGCGTAGGAAGCGCAGTCTCCAAAGTTGAGTCCGGCTGGGTGGCGGCCTTTCCCGAAACGGCGGAAGGCTGTGCGAGCGATGGGAAGTTGGTGTTCGTCGAACGGGATGATTTCGATAGATGCCCTTTGCATAAAGATGTCAAGGTCGATGGCTGCGTCCTGCCCTCTCCTGGCTTCCAGAACCATGGCAGCTTCCAGGACAGAAACAGCGGAAATGATGCGGCGCGGCGCGTTGTCTATTAACGAGATGAAGCTGGACCTTTCCGGCTCATCTTGCAGGATAGCTAGAACTGCCGATGTGTCGATGGTCATTTGGTGGGTATGCCAAATTCGTCGTAGCCAAGGATTTGGTCCGAGCTGAGGTTGGATATCACTGGACGTTTGGCACATCGGAGGGCGATTTCATTTAGCTCATCTGTTAGGGAACGTCCAGATTTCGCGCGGCGGAGGCGGTCGTAGCGTTCTTCCACGGCTAGGCGGATGGAATCGGTGAGAGACTCGCCGGTCAATTGGGCTAGCTTGCGGGCTACGACTTCGGTTTGTTCATTTTTGATACTGATTGGCATGATTCTACCCATCATGAATTTTATCATGAAAGATAGACAAAGAGGTAAATATGTTCAGCCCTAGACTTGATGATGTTATCCTTGGAGCGAAAGATGTGGAGTTGGAAAGGAGCAATACCGGCTGTTCTGAGTTGCGGCCTTATTGCGTTTGGCTGCTATCTGGCGAAGTTATCTTTAACGTATCCCGGAATTCCTTGGGATCACGGTGTCTACCTTTACATTGGCGGCCTCATTCCAGATGGCGGAGTTCCGTATCGCGATGGGATGGATACGAAGAATCCGGGTATCTTCTTCCTCTACGGCGCGGTGAAGTATTTTTTCGGTCCTGGTTTGGGACCTGTGCGAGCATTCGATGTTGCCTGGCAAATTCTGACGTCGCTGGTGACAGGCATGATTGCCTTGCGCCTCTTGGGGAGTAAAGTTGGGGCGGGATTTGCTTGCGGTACCTACCTAACTTTGTATTTTTCACGACCCTGGGGAAGCTTGGCACAACCGGACGGGTTCCTCGTTCTGCCAATCACGATCCTGACGTTATGCCTGCTCAGACCGCAGGCAAGGAATGCAGCCTGGAGTTGGTTTTTGGCGGGGATATGCATGGCCGTCGCAATGCTTTTGAAAATCACGGCGGCGGCCTACGGTGTGATGCTCCTTTTATTCCTCGTTTTGGATCGGCCTCTTACGCGTCGATACACGGTCAACAGCAGTTGGCATGACGCTATTGGGCTGGACTCTGCCGATGATTGCCGTAGTCGCGTTTTTTCGGGCAAAACACGACTGGGGTGAATTCCTTTACGCACAGTTTGTATTTACACCGGCGTACGCGGCGATGAACTGGAGTTCGGTTTCATGGGAGCGAATCCGCCTATTTTTCCATATTCGCCCGCTCTTAACTGCCGGTTCCGTCAGCATGTTTGGAATCGCTACGTTAGCCGCCGCCAAGTCACGAGAAAGAGTGTTTAGCTCTTCCGGGATTCTTTTGATTGTTTGGACACTGTGCGGCCTCGCGGCTGCTGCGGTTCAGATGCGCGGATTCCCAGTACACTTTTTCGGATTACTCCCACCAGCCTCTCTACTAGCAGCGCGAGCGTTCCTTCTGCCATCGACAAGCGCAAAGCCCTGGGTGAATGGGCTGGCGATGTGTGGGATCGGAGCGATGCTGGTGGGTCCGATAAAAAATGTGCCAGAGTCCCGATGGCGGGCATCCAGAACGGCACTCACTCCGGACGTGCGATTAGCCAAGAAGTTGGAAACACTAACGGCTCCGGATGACACCTTAGTTGTGTGGGGGAATTTCCCGTCTATTTACGTCACCGCGAATCGGAAATCTGCTTCCAGATATATCAACCCGTATTGGGTGGGAGAAACAAGACTTGGCCTGGACTTGAAGAACTCATTTCTGCGTGAGGTAGAGGTAAACCGGCCAGCCTTTTTTGTATTGGAGAAAAGCGCACAGACTCCCCCAGCGATGAAGAGTCCAGAAGGCACTTTTTCGAGGTTCCCGGAACTGGTGGCTTTGATTGGGGCACATTATGAATTGTGGGAGGAGACGGTCAGATTCCGTACATACCGACGAAAGGGTCACGTGGGACCTGGAGGAGTCGAATGAGGGGCGGATGCTGTTCCTCCGGCTAGTCCCTGATGACTTTGCCTGATAGACGAGTAGGCGATGCGGGTGGGTTAGAGATTCAGGAGGATGCGAATTCGTTTCTCCACATCTGCCATGGTTTGTGGTGATACTGTGCCATGGAATCGCTTTAGGCGTTCTTTTGACACCGAGCGAATGTCCTCGCACTTAATAAAACTCGGCATGGACAGGCCGCCTTCTGGTGGAATGACGGCTACGTGGATGGGCTGTGATTTGTTTTTCGATGTCACTGGCAGCACCACAACAAGACCAGATGGACCGTGATTGAACTTATCCACCGATAGGATCAGCGCGGGGCGGATTCCGGCCTGCTCTCTTGCGACGACGGGATCAAGGGTTACAGACCAGATGTCGCCGCGTTTAGGTTCTGGCGTGTTCATTTTTTCTTCGGGATTCCGTCAGAGAGGGTTTTGTCCCACAGGATTCGTTCCGCTTGTTCCTCCCTCCAGCCTTTGGGATCGTTACGCAATGCTGCATACGCTGCATTAACTTCGTCGAGGAATTTGTCTCGTTGGAAGTGTTCGATTGCCTCGTCTAAGATGGATTGCATTGGTTTGCCATGTTGCTTTGCGAGAATGCGGATGGCTGCTTTGGAGCGCGTGGAAATGCGGATATTCGGGTTCTCAACGGTGGCTTTCATTGGGCTACATTGTTAGGATGCCACATTTTTGACGGAGTTGTGTTGGCAGAAATGTATACAGCAAGTGGCGCACTCCCAACTCGGATGCGCATAGGGTTCCCCCGGTCAGAATCGGACGTATTGACTCAAACTGCCGTTTTAGCCGCTCTCCACCAAGCGTCCAACGGTGCAGTGGATTCCGAGTTACCAGATCGTTTGAACTTCCGAGGCCCGAATGCGCGAATCCTTACTGACCAGTGGAAGCTGCAAAACCAGGGCGGTTGCGGCAACGATGCGGTCCGGCATGTCAGGAACCTTTCGTCGCGGCTGACAAATTCGGTGGCATCCACAACGGCTCGATCCATAGGAACAAGGCGGAGCGGTCTCTCTGGATCAGCGAGAGCAGCGAGTAAGCGTTCGCGCGCAATGACCGGAATCGGTTCTTCTCGACAAGGTACACGAGTTCCACAAGGCAGACGGCAGGAACGTAGATGGGATATTCGCCATTGGTCGCGGAATCGAAAGCGTCTGCCATCAGAATTCGCGCGGAAAGTTCTTCCACATTTCACGCCGGTTCTCTTCCATTTCCTCGGAGGTCAGGCTGATGTTCAGATCCGCCCAAAGACCTTTTATGCTTTTGAACGGCCTTTTGGTTGCGGCATCCTCGCGTAGGCGGTTGGCGTGCGTCAAAAGCTCCTGTTGCTTTTCGGGAGGCAGCGTGCGGACTGCTTCTAGGATAGATTGCTCGAGACTCATTATAGGCTCCCACTCCATTATCACTCAGAGCGTTGGGGATTTTGCCGCAGAAGGGTACCGTTCCCTGGCGGTCACGATTAGGTTTGGGGTTTTCGTGGTGTTTGTTTTGGAGTAGACTATTCGGGTAGTTATGAAGGCACTGCTGGTTTTGCTTGGTTTCGCTGGGTTTGGGTTCGCACAGGACTACGATCTGCTGCTACAGGGTGGTCATGTTGTGGATGCTAAGAGTGGCTTGAGTGCGGTTCGCGATGTTGCTATCAAGGATGGCAAGATTGCGGCTGTTGCTGCGAAGATCAACGCTAGTGCGGCTTTCAAGGTTGTTAACGTTTCCGGACTTTACGTTACTCCTGGGCTGATTGATATTCATGTTCACGTGTTTGCTGGCACTGGGGAGCGTAACTCTTATGCTGGCGATCTTAGCGTTTATCCTGATGGGTTGACGTTGCGGAATGGTGTCACTACGGTTGTGGATGCCGGGTCTTCGGGGTGGCGTAATTTTGAGGATTTTCGGACGCGCGTGATTGCTACTTCTAAGACTCGTGTGCTGGCGTTCCTTAATATTGTTGGGGCTGGGATGCGTGGCGGACGGTTTGAAAATAACCTTTCCGATATGGACTCGGCTGCTGCCTCCGAGATGGCGCTTAAACACAAGGGCTTGATTGTTGGGATCAAGACGGCTCATTACAATGGACCGGAATGGACTCCGGTTGAGAATGCTGTGATTGCCGCGACGAAAGCGAATTTGCCAGTGATGGTTGATTTTGGTGAGAATCGCCCGCAGCGTCCGCTGGCTGAGCTGTTGACGCAGAAGCTGCGTGCTGGCGATATTTATACGCACTGTTTTTCCGGGCTTCGAGATGAGTTGGATGCAACAGGGCGTGTAAATCCGGGGATGATTGCGGGTCGTGCTCGTGGCGTGATTTTTGATCTTGGGCATGGCGGCGGGAGCTTTGCTTTGCGTGTTGCTGTTCCGGCGATCAAGGAACGATTTCTTCCCGATTCGTTTTCCACCGATCTTCATATTGACAGCATGAATTCCGGGATGAAGGATTTGCTGAATGTGATGAGTAAATTTCTGGCTTTGGGTTTGAGCGTGGATCAAGTAATTGCTCGCGCGACGTGGAATCCTGCGCGGGAGATTCGGCAGGAACAGCTTGGGAACTTGTCCGTGGGTTCTCCGGCGGATGTTGCTGTCTTGCGTTTGCACACTGGTAAATACGGCTTTACGGACTCGTATGGGGCGCGTTTGGCTGGTACGAAAAAATTTGAGAACGAGTTGACACTACGTGATGGGAAAGTGGTTTTTGACTTGAACGGGATTACCCGGCCGGATTGGGAAAAGCTTCCAGCGGGGTATACGAACCTGGGTGACCGGCGTTGGGATGGGGTGACTCCGGCGGCGGCTCCGCGGACGGGAAGGCAAGGTACAAAACAATGAGCATGAAATTTTGGCAGACAGGTTACAGTCGCCGGACGCTGTTTCGGCAGGGCGGTTTGCTGGCGGCTTTTGGTGCCATCGGCGGCGGCGTGAAACGCGCTGTTGCTGCTCCTTTGCAGTGGGGCACGAACATGTACCAGTCGATTGGTGTGCGTCCGGTAATCAATGCTCGTGGGACGTTCACGATTATCAGTGGATCGATGACGCTGCCGGAGGTGAAGCGTGCGATGGATGAAGCTTCGCGGCATCACGTGCATTTGGATGAATTGATGGATGGCATCGGTGCTCGTTTGGCTGAAATCACTGGTGCGGAATGGGGCATTGTTACTGCTGGTTGTTGTGCTGCGTTGACGCATTTTACGGCTGCCTGTATTGCAGGGAGCAATCCGGAGCGGATGCAGAAGCTGCCTAGTTTGGATGGATTAAAGAATGAAGTGATTGTTCCGGCGTATTCGCGGAACGATTACGATCACGCGATTCGCATGTTGGGTGCGAAGCTGATTGTCGTTAGTGATAAGGCTCAATTGGAAGCGGCGTTTAACGAGCGGACGGCGATGGTTTATATTCTTGCTGGCCCTGGTGATGAGGGTCCGTTGGGGACTGCGGCAATTAGTGAAGTTGCCAAGCGGAAGGGTGTTCCGGTGATTGTGGATGCAGCGGCTGAGGTGTTGACGATTCCGAATGTCCACTTGCAGCGCGGTGCTACGGCGGTTGCCTATAGCGGCGGTAAATGTTTGCGCGGGCCGCAGGCGGCGGGTTTGCTGCTTGGGGAGAAGAGTTTGCTGCAGGCGGCGTGGATCAATAGTGCTCCGCACCATGCTTTTGGGCGGTCGCTCAAGGTTGGCAAGGAAGAGATTATGGGCATGATGGCCGCAGTTGAGATGTGGGTGAAGCGCGATCATCAGGCGGAATGGAAGCGTTGGGAAGGCTGGCTGGATCAGATTGGTTCTCGCGCCAAGCAGGTTCCGGGCGTGACGTTTACGGTTACGCAGCCTGGTGCGGGACTTTCCAATCGTACTCCGCAGCTCAATATCAGTTGGGATGGCGCGAAGCTGGGGATCACGGGCACGCAGTTGAACGAAACTGTTTTAAACACGACACCGCGTATTGTTTTGGCTCGCGCGACGGCGGGTTCGATCTCGGTAGTTCCGTATATGATGGCGGAAGAGGATGTGAAAGTGGTTGCGGATCGGATTCATGCGCTGCTTTCCACGCCGCCGAAATTTCCTGAGCCTGCGGCGGTATCGTCGGCGTCACCTGCAGCGGTAGGCGGTCAATGGGATGTGAAGATCGACTTTGTTCGTGGTGCTGTGAATCACACGGTAGTGTTGGAGCAGGATGGCGGGCGTCTGGTTGGAACGCATCGTGGAGAGTTTGATTCTGGCGAATTGACGGGTACGGTTGCTGGTAGCACCATTCGGTTTAATAGCGGTATTCAGGGCCTGGGTCGGCGTGTTACCTTTGGTTTTTCTGGCGTTGTAGAGGACGGAAAGATAAGTGGGACTGTGGATCTTGGCGAGTATGGCTCGGCGAAGTGGAGTGCGGAGCGGCATCAATATCGGGGTGGTCAGCGCAGAGGATAAGGAGAATTTTATGAAGAAAACGAATCGACGTAGTTTTATTGGCAAGGGTGCCGCGGTTGCGGCGGTTGCCGGCGTGGCTGTGAAGCCTTTGGCAGCGCAGTCGGCAGAGAAGTTGGAAAAGAAAGTGATTGGTGGGGCCGGGAATCCGAACCGTCCGCCGCCGTTGTTTAGCGGCGCGATTTCTTATGGGAATCTGCTGTTCATTTCAGGGATCGGCGCGCATTTTGAAGGGGACATCAAGGCGCATACTAAGCGCGTGTTGGACGATATTCAGAAGCAGTTGGAAGCGGCTGGGTCGTCGATGGAGAAGTGTTTGAAGTGCTCGGTGTTTCTGGCGGATTTGAAGGATTATGACGGGATGAATGAAGTTTTCCGTGGGCGGTTTGGTCCGCAACCTCCGGTTCGGACTACGGTTTCGGTGGCGGGTGTGCCTGGGAATTCGCTGGTTGAGATTGATGTGATTGCTTACATTTAAGCGATTGCTAAAATCAATAAGTGATGGAAGCGACAGAGGCACCGGAAGAACAGGCGCTAGAGGCGTATAAGGTCGGCGATATCACTGGTCCCGAGCTTCGGCGTCTACTCGGTTTTGGGACCAGATACCAGTTAGACGGTTTTCTGAAGAGCCGGGGCGTTTTCATGAACTATACGATGGAAGATTTGGAGCGCGAGCGCGAAGATTTGCGGCGATTGGGATTTTAGATCCAAATGACCCTAGCGCGGCTCTTGCCGTAACCGAATTTGGGTTGGCTATTTGGGGGAGTTGGATGGTGGCCGTGTGTGTTTTTTTGGCTGGGCGTGGTGGTTCTGATGTGTGATTGAGGGCCACAGATGGACACAGATGAACACGGATACGGACGGGGTGGGGCGGCTTTATTTGGCGTGGGAAATTCTTCGCGGGTGTGGAGGCGTCTGATCGTTAGTAATACAGAGCAGCAGCTTCGCGAGAAGCTTCGTAAAATTTCAGCTTTGTTTGAAGGGGCGACGACGGTTGGTGAGCGGGAGGCTGCTGCTGCCGCCATGGCACGGCTTCAGAAGGGGTTGGGTGAGACGCCTCGTACGGAGCCGTCGGTGGAGTTTAAGTTCTCGTTGACGGATCGCTGGCAGCGTCGGTTGCTTTCTGCGCTTTGTCGGCGGTATGGAATTCAGCCTTTTCGATACAAGGGGCAGCGGTATACGACGGTGATGGTGCGTGCTCCGAGGTCTTTTGTGAATCAGACGCTTTGGCCGGAATATATAGAGCTGAAGCTGGCGCTGGACGAGTATCTTAATGACGCCACCGAGCGGATTATTCGTGAGGAAGTTTTTGGGGATGTGGATGAGGCAGATGAGCGGGACTAGTTTCTGTCGGTCTGGCGCATAGGGAAGGGGACACAGGGAAGGGGACACAGCTTTTTCGTCGCCTTGGAAGTAGTCAGCCCTTTGGGCGCTATGTCCCCGAGAGGCTCTAACCCACCTTCGCGGCCCGCATGACTTTTTCGCACTTGGTTTTGATTTCTGACGCCACTGTGTAGGGATCGCCGTACTGATAGTTCGGTGTGAAGAGTTCTACTGACAGTGGGCCGGTATATCCTTTTTGAACGAGTTTCTTTAGGATCAGGGCTAGCGGGCCAACTCCGTCGCCTGGGATTAGCCTTGTGTTTGTGTCCATCAGTTCTCGTGGGATGTTCGGGAGATCCTGGAAATGGACGTGGCCGATTTCGCCTTGTTTGATTTCGTCGAGGTCTTCTATTTTGGAGAGGCCGGACATGAGGTGGTAGAAGTCCAGCACTAGGCGGACGTTGGGTTGCTTTGCTTCCCGTATCATTTTCAGTGTCGTGATTAGGGTTGCTAAGTGTGTGGAGGCTCTGTTGAATTCGACCATGGCGAGGAGTCCACGTTGGAGGGCGATTTCCCCGGCTTGGTGGATGCATTGGGGCGTGGCTTTGAAGTCGTCTTCGGTGATTTTTCTTGTTGTGTTGGATGGGCAGTAGATTTTGGTGAGTCCGAGGAAGGCGAACTGGTCGCAGCGTTTTTTCCAGGTTTCGACGGAGTTGGCGTGTTCGGGTCCGGGGACCCAGAAGTCGGGTAGGACTGCGGCTGAGGACACAGGTGTTACATTGAGATCGGCCAAAATGGATTTGGCAGCGCTCAAGGATTCGGTGGCGAGGAACTCGTCGAGGACAACGTCGGTGAGTTCGACGTTCTTGATTCCCGCGCGGGTCCAGCCCTCCAGTATTTGACGATAACCCTTGTATTTTGATGTAGTTTGGTGGATGCTGAGTGTCATTTTGGTGGCTGCGTTCAAATTCCCTGCGGCGATGGCAGCCAGGGGGCCTAGGAGGGCGGTTCGGCGGGGCAGCATGAACAATTCTATATCGTAGTTTCCTGTGGTGGTGGGGCTTGACTTCAACTAGGCATAGACATACTATTGTGAAAGCGTTTTTGTTGCCTATCGAAGGGTAGGTCGCATGATTTTTGAGGGGTCTTCAGGGTTGTGCCCCTTGTGGTTAGTCTTATACGCTGGAAATGAATTAGAGGAGAAACTATGTTTCAAAGGAT
>Ga0315912_10001288_pt1 | contig 31801 bp, 34 predicted proteins | sample VfabasoilMG_FD_204469 | JGI IMG/M metagenome (GOLD analysis project Ga0315912, IMG submission 204469) | Garden soil microbial communities collected in Santa Monica, California, United States - V. faba soil | ecosystem: Environmental > Terrestrial > Soil > Garden | place: USA: California...
ACTCGAAGAAGGCATCGACGGGCTGATCCATATTTCAGACATGTCATGGACGAAACATATCAAGCATCCTTCTGAACTCTTCAAAAAAGCTCAGAAGGTTGAAGCCATTGTGTTGCGCATCGACAAAGAGAAAGAACGGTTGTCGCTGGGGTATAAACAGCTGATCCGTGATCCGTGGGAAGATGCGATCCCTGCGCAATACCATGTTGGTGACTCGGTCGCCGGCAAAATCAGCAAGATCGCTGATTTTGGAGTTTTCATTGAGCTGGAGGGCGGAGTCGAAGGGTTGATCCACATTAGTGAGACCGGCGTTGAGCCGCAAGCCAAACTTGAAGAGAAGTTCAAGCTTCAAGACGCCGTGACCGCCAAGATCATTAAGGTTGATCGGGAAGAACGCAAGATCGCGCTCAGCCTTCGCGACCATCAGCTGGATTCTGATCGCAAACAGGTAGACGAATATCATTCCTCGCAGGGGGTTCCGGACCAAAGCTTTGGTCGTGCGGCCAAGCAGAACCGGAAGCGATCGCAGTCGGACGACTAAGCCCGAACCCATTGACGCTGATCCTGAAGCGGGTGACGTATCATGGCGGATGAATTGATCAGGGAAGAGCGCTCTCCCAAGCGCCGGCCGGTACGCACTCTGTTCTGGGTGCTGGCGGCCGGACTTGGGGTGATGGTTCTACTGAATGTCTTGTTTCCGGATCTCGATTTGTCGTCCGGGGACCGGATCGCCGTGATCCGTATTGAAGGGGTGATCATGGATTCGCAGGTGACGGTTCAAGAGTTGAAGCGGTTCAGCGAGAATCCTTCCGTCAAGGCGATCGTGCTGCGCATCGACAGTCCCGGAGGCGGGGTCGTGCCATCGCAAGAAATTTACGATGCAGTCAGACAGGTTCGGAGCAAGACCAGTAAAACAGTGATTGCCTCAATGGGGAACGTCGCGGCTTCCGGAGGCTATTATATTGCCGCGGCAACGGATCGGATCGTCGCCAATCCCGGGACGCTGACCGGTAGTATCGGCGTCATCATGGAGACGGCCAATGTCGAGGGGTTGCTTCAAAAGATCGGCATCGAGGGCGTGGTCATCAAGAGCGGGAAATTCAAGGATGTCGGGTCTCCGCTCCGCAAGATGAGCGAGGAAGAGCGGGGCTTGATGCAAGCCGTCATGGACGATGTGCACAAGCAGTTCATCGAGGCGGTGGCGGAGGGACGGGCGATGGAGCTGGCCGAGGCTCAGACGTTGGCGGATGGACGAATTTTCACGGGACGTCAGGCGAAGGAGGCGAAGCTTGTCGATGAGCTTGGCAACTTGGACGACGCCATTCAATTGGCTGCGGATACCGTCGGTATCGAAGGCGAACCGAAAGTCGTCGAGCCGCGCCGGCGTTTTTCGGTTCGCGACTTGCTGGAGTCGCAGTTCACAGAGCTGTTTCCCAAGCTGGACTTTCATCCGGGTGTGAGCATGAAGTATCTGATGGCCTTTTAGCGGCGGTAGTGTGTGCCGGCAGGTTCCAAGGAAATGAACTTGGATCAACTGAGCGAAGGGAGCAAGGCATGACGAAGGCGCAGATCATTGAGCGGGTTTCCGAGCAAGTCACGACGTTGACAAAACGGCAAGCCGAGGTGGTCGTCAACACGATTTTTGACTGTGTGCGAGATTCATTGAAAAACGGCGACAAGACGGAGATTCGGGGATTCGGCAGTTTCCGTCTGCGGGCGCGCCGCATGAAGGAAGGCCGTAATCCGAAGACAGGGGCGACGGTGGCTGTGCCGGCCAAGCGAGTGCCGTTCTTCAAGGCCGGCAAGGAATTGAAAGAGCTGTTGAATCAATAGCCCTTTGAAAAGGATCGTCATGCCGACTTCAGATTCACCGGAATCCGCCGCAACAGAACTTCGCTGGACTGCCGGCGCACTCAAGCGTATGGAACGTGCGCCCATATTCCTGCGTGGCATGGTCCGCCGTGTAGCCGAGAAAAGGGCGCGGGAGCTGGGCTATGAAGAGATTACGGAGGAGATTCTGGATCGATTCAAGGGGCAGATGATGGGCGGCATGGGCGGAGAATCCGAGCTGGCGGCGGCTGCCGAGGATATGGCGCAGGGACACCTGCCGTGGACCGCGGCCGCCAAGGAGCGCCTGGCAAACGTTCCTGAGTTCATGCGGGCCATGATTAAACAAATTGCTGAGGAGGTCGCGAAAGAGCGGGGCCATCTCGAAGTGAATGTCGAGCTCTACGAGAAGGTGGAGGCGCTCGGTGATCTTCAAGAAGCCGCCGGATCTCCGATGGAATGGACGGAAGGCGCATTGGCGCAGCTTCAGGAGAAAATCAAACAGTCGCCGTCTATCGCGCTGGACTTCGTCACCGACATGATGAAACGGGATGCCGAGGACCTGGCCAGGCAGAAGCGCCTTGTCCGCATCGATGAAGCCGTCCTTCGTGAGTTGTGGGAGACGCCCCACGAGCGTGTTGCCTGGACTGACGAAGCCTGGAAGAGGCTGCAAACGGCCCCTGAATTTGTGCGAAGCGGGATTCGAAAGGCTGCGGAGCGGAGGGCGCGGAAGCTCGGGCTATCCCAAATCGACGAGGAAAATCTCACGAAATTTAGAAATCAAGCGATGATGAAAGCAGTCAAGCGCATTCGTTCGTTCGGGTATCAGGAGTTAACGTTCGATGCGTTCGGGACTGCGCTCGAGAAAACCAAGCGGCTGCAAGGAAACGATCAAGCGGAAAAACGTCTTCAGGAAATTCGCAGCCACTTTGCCAACCCTGCGACGAAGAAGCCTGAGGGCGGCACATTGGGAGCTGAGTTAATGGATCGATTTCGCAAGTATCTGAAGGGCGAAGGCTCTCTCTGACCCGCATTATTGTGATACGCTTCTTCTCCGCTCGTCCCTCTCTTCAAGCCGAACCGCCGGTCCATTTTCAATTACGAGTGCTGCGTTGTGAGTGACAGGACGTAGCTCACCCCTCTCCATACACAACGGGCCGATTCAGCCTCGCAACTCACGCGGTACTCATGGCGAAGCGCAGATGAGTACGATCGTCAGTGAGCTGCTTTCTCCTGAGGCCAGAACTTGTGACGAATTTGCGGCAAGGGATCGTTGTCGAAGTTCGGGATGTCGTAGAGGCAGCGGTCGATCGTTTCCACTTCTTCCTCGGTCAACGGGAGCGTCACTTTTTTCTTCCAGAATTGGTCCAGCGTAAAGTAATCACCCGATTGGGGTTTTTCAGCCAAGTAGGCCTTCATCTTCTCGAAGCCGGCCGTGTCCACACCTCCGACGCGCCCCTTATTGCGAGTATGGCACCAGTGCAGCACTTCAGCGATTCCGTACATCGTGATATCAACGTTCACAATCTTACTCATTGGAGTCCTCCTCAGAAAAGAGGCTGCATTCTAGCGCAAGCAGAGAGTGAAATTCAAAGGTTCCTGTATATGTTCTGCAACATTGCCAGAGAAAAGAACGCCTCTGTATACTGGGCATTCTGGGCAGCGAGGCAATAGGCCTCTCGGTACGTCCTTGTTGATACAGGAAGACAGCGTGGGTGTGTCAAGATTCAGAGAATCCCATTCCAGAAGGCATGTGCTCGGGATCCTGTCGGTCTGTTTGGTATTGGGCGGTGTCATCGCCTGCTCCAAAACCGAACCGTATAATCCTCCGGACCTCTTTTATTACTTTGCCAGCTATAAGGTCGGCAAGAATCCCACTACCATTACAACCGGTGATCTCAATCACGATTCCCTCACTGATCTGGTTACCACGAATATCGCAAGCAACACGCTTTCAATCCTATTAGGTAACGGCGACGGAACGTTTCAGGATCAAGTGCAGGTGCATGTCTGTCAGGAGCCGCGTGCGCTTGCGATGGATGACTTTAATCATGATGGGCATGCCGATGTGGCGCTGGCCTGTCCGGGCGGGGACGAAATCGCGATCTTACTCGGACATGGGAATGGGAAATTTGCCGAAGGGCCCCACTATCCGGTGTATCGGACCCCGGTCGCATTGGCGATTGGCGATGTGAATGGCGACCGTCATTCTGACTTGGTCGTGGCGCTTCGTAACGACAAGGTCAAGATTTTCCTGGGTACGGGGACGGGGGAGTTTCGGCATGGTGCCCAATATGAGTACGGTGACACTCCAACTTCTGTGGCCCTGTCCGATCTCGATCGGGATGGGAGGCTGGATTTGGTTGTGACGAACGGAGGGCCCATGTCGAATGCGGTGTCGATTTGGCTGGGTAATGGCGATGGTTCGTTTCGAGGCCCCAAGGACTACTCGGCGGGAAAGCGACCACTGGGAGTCAGTTTGGCAGATTTCGACAACGATCAGAACAGTGATCTGTTAGTGATCAATGGGGAACGAGACAGCTTCACGACACTGCTCGGCAACGGCAATGCCACATTTCGCCCCGGCAGGGATTCCGGCGCCAATGCGGGTCCGAATTTCGGTCTGGCACGGGATTTCAACGGGGACCGCTGGATGGATGTGGCCATCGTCAATCTCCAATCGAGTGATTTGTCGATCTTGTTTGGGAAAGGGGATGGGACGTTCCACTACCCGCCTCGAAATTACCGGACGAAGGCCGGCCCTTTCGCCATCTCTTCTTTTCGTGTAACGACCACGGGGACGGAAGAGCCGGGCCTGGTCATTGCCGACAACGGAAGCGGCAGTGTCTCCATCTTTCTTCATCGCGGGGTGAAAACGGCTCTGAAACCGGAGGCGGAAGAGTAGGATTGCAGCTTGGAGCACTGCACGCTGCGGTGGTGGCTCAGCAGTTTCAGAGCAATGGCTGCAATTCTTGACAGCCCTGAGGCCCTTCGCTAGAGTGGCCACAAGCAAGTTCCCGCACACAATGCGAGACTAACAATGGCGCTTCGATCCTTTGCATGGTGGTTTCTTATGGGGGCGCTGATGACCTTGTCGGTCCTCATGGTCCAGGGCGGTGTGCGCGACTTGTGGGAGGGGACTCAGCCGGCGGGGGATACCAATGTCTTCGTCTATTTCGGCACCACGCTCATCGGCGGCGGATTGCTCGCCGGATGTGTGGCGCTGGTGATGAACCGCCTTCGATAAGCAGAGAGAACAGGGCATGTATGCAGTGTCTCAAGTGCAAGGGGTTTATGATGGTCGAACGGCACTATACCCTCATCAACAGGCGAATCTATGCCCGTTGCCTCAACTGCGGATTCTGGATTGATCTGGCCGACCTGCTCCGGTTTTTTCACAAAGTGATTGATAGTGGACTGAAAGGTGATAAGGTGCGGGAGACGTTCTCACTGTAAAGGGCGGCGTTCATCGTTATGCAGAGTAATCCAAGCCAGTATTACAGAATCCCATGGTCTGCGTATCACTTCATTGGGTCATGCGGAGTCGGGATACTGCTGTGTGCATGCTTGGTGGCTGGATCTCCATCCACCGTGTCTGCGAAAGCCGTACATCACAACCGGCATAATGGAGAGACGGTTCAGGAGCCTGGTGTGTCGGATAGGGCGCTGCCCTGGAGAACCGTCCCAGCCCATAGCGTGCTGCTGAAAGAGCTTCGCTCTGGCCGTGTTCTCTACGAGTATGAGTCTGAGAAACGGATGTCGCCGGCGAGCTTGACGAAAATCATGTCGGCGCTAGTCATTCTCGAGCGAGGGCATTTGGATGAACAGGCTACGATCAGCAAGAATGCCGCGCGCGCGCCCAAGACGCATTTACGCTTGAAAATCGGTGAGGTGTTTCGTTTGGGAGATCTGCTCAAGGCGATGCTGATTGTGTCTGCAAATGATGCGTGTCTGGCGGCTGTCGAACATGTCGGCGGCGACGAACCACAGTTTGTTGCGCTGATGAATGCCAAGGCGTTCGAGCTTGGGCTGAATGACACCCATTTCAGCAATGGATGTGGATTCGATGGAGCGGAGCACTATTCAACAGCTGAGGATCTGGCTCGGCTCAGTGAAGCTGCGATGCAGAATCCGGTGTTCCGTGAACTCGTCCGTGAAGAACGCGAGATGATCACGCCCGTGAGCGGCCGTCGGGCCTATCTTCTGCACAATACCAATCGTCTGTTGGGGCGTATTCCCGGCGTCGAGGGGGTAAAGACAGGATTCACGTCAAAGGCCGGACGATGTTTGATCGCCAAAGTCTCTCACAACGGGAGCGATCTGTTGCTCGTCATTCTCAACTCCAAGCGCCGCTGGAACACCGCCAAAAGCCTCATCGCCTACGGCCTGAAACTCTCGGAAACCACTCAGTAGCGCATCTCCGGCCGTTTTCTGTCATCCGATAGACCGTTGGGTGTTACGGCGGTGGTCTGAAGTCCGCCGGTCCCTTCGCCTCCTTCCTTGCACCGCCCATCTCTGCGTCTGGGACCCACTGGATTGACCATCGGGACGTAACCAGACCGGCATGGTCCCCTATGCAGACTGTCTACTACCGGGCAGCCCGGCCCAACGACATAAGCTCCCCCGAAAAGTAGACAGATCAGAAGGAGAGCTTTCTGGCAGAATAGCCACCCTGGACGGAGGTTCCTATGCGCCAGTCGAAATTCACCGAGACACAGGTTGTGTCCATTCTCAAAGATGCAATGCCGGTCGCCACAAAGATCTCGATGCGCTTGCCGAGTTGGAGGCTTTCCAGGATGCGCGACCCTCCGGCCGGAAGGAGTACTCACCCAAGTGAGGGTATCATCAACACGTGGAGGTTGGTGGATAAACTGCGTGGTCGAGGACGTCATCTCCCAAGGTCAAATAGAGGAGGGGCAATAGATGGAGTCAGGCGTTAAATTCTCAACCAACTGCCCGTCGGTCATCGCCAGGTGCCTGGTCGACTGCGGGTTACGCGCGAGTGAGAGGGTGCAGTAACCGGTTCTATTTTCCTCCACCTGATCTATTCAATCAGCCTTGGCTGTATCCCTCCCGATACGAGCCCTCTCCTGCGAGATACAGCTCGGACTAGCCAAATCGGTCAATGATCTGGTTTTCCCTTGTCTTCGATAGTGGAACGAATCTCGCAGTAAGCCTAGTGCCGGCAAGAAACGGATCACCAGCAACCGAGGCGCACGGTTGAGATCCACACAACTATCCAACGGTTCTTACAACCAAGGAGGAATGCCATGAACTACTCTGTCCGATTCCTGGCCCTTTCAATCGCCCTGCTCGCGCTGACTTCAACCGCCACAGCTGGCACGCCGCCGAAGCCACTGCCCCAATCAGAAACCGTAAAGGCTGGGGGGGCAAGCAGCGGTGACACGAAGCTGATCGACATCAATTCGGCCACGCTCACGGACCTGAAGTCACTCCCAGGCATAGGGACCGCGCACGCGAAGAAGATTGTGGAGGGCCGGCCGTACTCGTCCGTTGATGAATTGAAAGCCCGCAAGGTTCTATCGAATGGCATCTATGACAAGATTCGTGATCGAATCAGCGCAAAAGGGCGTTCGAAGGCGGCAACCGGAGAAAAGTCTGGCGTGTCAGCATCGGGTAGCACTATGCACTGAACAGCGGAGCTCCGCACGTTCGAGCGACTCCATCCGAGAGGGTGGGGTCGCCGAGTGCGAGGGGTACGGTGAGTTAACGCGGAGGGACGAATTCGATGTTGATGTCCTTCCCCAGATAGTTCACCTGAAACCCCTGCTTATCGTAGGCCATGACGGCGCCCAGCACGTTTTCATCGCCGTAGTCTTCCTTGCCCAGCAATTTACGGATGTCATCCGGGCTGTCGCTGTTCAAGACATTGCGGAAGATGCCTCTGGTCTTGTGCGCGAATCGGTTGTTGATAAAAATCAGATCGACTTTCCCGTCCTGGATGCGCACACCGGCCATGGGGCCGGTCGGTTTTCGTTGATCGAGCAGGAAGATGAAGGCCGCTTCCTGCTCGGCCTTGACACCCGGTATTGTTCCATTGACCAGGGTCTCGATGGCGGCGGTCTCTGAGTCACCGAGTTTAATGCCGAAGAGCGAGATGGTGGCGCTCGAAATCGATGCAGACTCTGTCACATCGTGCTTACTCAGCTCATACGGTTCGGCATGAGCCGAAGGGATAAGGCCGGCGAGTGGGCCTACAAGAGCCAAGACTAATATGAGTGCCGCACGATGCTTCCCCATTCTTTTCTCCTTTACTCCTGAACTGCGATTATGGCTGTGGTGTTGTGGCCAGCAGCATTTCTCCGAGCTGTCGAAGACGGAGAAAGTATGTCTGGGAGTCTGTATCCAGTTCTGCGGTCAGCTCGATCAGCTCGTCCAAACAGTCTCTCACAAGGGCCATCCGCTGGTGGTCGAGTCCTTCGGGACTGTCCAGAAAGAACACCACACACCCGCTGATGACGGTATCGAGGGTCATCAACTGGCCTTGGTGTGGGCTTGAGAATTGGGGCCAGTCCACACCACAATGTTGTTTCCACGCTGTCGCTACTTCGTCTCGTGCCACTGTCAGCCGCTCCGTTACGGATACAGTCCGCGTTGGAGATGCGCTTGGGCGACTTGGTCGATTCCGCTCATGAGCGCTGCCATGCGCATCGATGTGTGTCGTTCGTTCGAGAACCGAAGAGTGCGATGAAAGGCCGACGTGATGATATCGTGCAAGCGCTGCTGAATATCGCTCGCGCTCCAAAAGAATCGTTGAAGATCTTGCACCCACTCGAAATACGACACGATCACCCCGCCTGAATTCGCCAGAATATCAGGAATGATAAAGATGCCTTTCTCTTCGAGTATGCGGTCGGCTTCCAGGGTCGTAGGGCCGTTTGCCCCTTCCGATAGAATGCGACAGCGAAGACGGTCGGCATTGGTTTCAGTAATCTGCTCCGAGAGGGCTGCGGGAACGAGTACCGTACAGTCCAGCTGCAGTAATTCTTTGTTCGTAATGGACTCCCCCATCTTCGTGTCAGCGAGCGATTGTCCTGAGTTCCGGTAACGCCTGATCAGTTCAGGAATGTCCAGCCCCCTGGCATTGTAGATGCCCCCGGTCACATCGCTGATGGCGACGACTCGCGCGCCTTCTTGCTGCATGATGAGCGCCGTGTGGGAGCCGACATTGCCGAAGCCTTGGATGGCTACTGTCGTATTCTCGATCGATAGCTTGAGGTGGCGGAGCGCTTCCAGTGTGACATAGACAACCCCTCGCCCGGTGGCTTCTTCGCGCCCGAGGCTGCCGCCGAGCGAGAGCGGTTTGCCGGTCACCACGCCTGGAACCGCAAAGCCGACCTGTTGGCTATAGGTATCCATGATCCATGACATGACTTGCGCGTCGGTTCCCACGTCGGGGGCGGGCACGTCTTTGTCGGGGCCGATGAGGGGGAAAATTTCAGCGGCATAGCGCCGAGTAAGTCGCTGTAATTCAGCGCGGGATAACTTCTTCGGAGAAACCCGAATGCCGCCTTTTGCTCCGCCATAGGGCAAGCCCGCCAAGGCGCATTTCCACGTCATCCACATCGCAAGGGCCGAGACCTCTCCGAGGCTCACGTCCTGATGATACCGAATGCCTCCTTTGCAGGGGCCGCGCGAGGAGTCGTGTTGCACCCGGTAGCCGGTAAAGACTTCCACCCGTCCATCATCCATGCGCACCGGTAGGCTGACGATGAGCGAGCGTTGGGGCAGCTTCAACCGTTCACGCAGGTTTGGGTCCAACTGCATAGCCTCAGCCGCGCGATCGAATTGCGCAACCGCCAAACGAAAGGTGTGGGTGTCAAGTTCCTGCATAAGCTCTCGATCCGTTACAGATTGAATCGGTTGATCGGCACGAACTCATCGGCTGCAGTAACGCGTGTGCCGGGATGCGTTGCTTCGGTGGCCCACTCAATCGAAAACACCTCACCGAATATCCGGGCAAGATCAGATTTGACCTCATCGAGAGGGATGCTCTTGCCGCAGAGCACATTCATGGAGCTGACCAGGCAATCGGCAAATCCGCATGGACGGATCCGTTGAAACGGCGTCAGGTCCATATCGACGTTGAGCGCAAATCCGTGCAGGGTAATGCCTCGTTCGATGCGGATTCCGATAGACGCGATCTTTGCCGGTTGAGGCGTCAGCACCCAGATCCCCGGTCTCTTCTCGATTCGATGGCCGTCGATATCCCAGTGTTTCAGCAGGCGAATGATCACGTCTTCAAGCAGCTGGACGAGTCGTCTCGGACCTGGAGCGTGCTGAGCCAACTTGAGGATCGGATACACGACGATTTGTCCGGGGCCATGGTAGGTGGCTGATCCTCCGCGATTCACCCGATGCACTGCCGTTCCATTGACGCGCAAGAGGGCTTCATCCCCGCCCCAATCGGATGCCTGGGTGCTGCGTCCGAGTGTATAGACAGGCTGGTGTTCAAGGATGACGACTGTATCCGGTCTCACATCAGAGAGGCGCTCATGGTGGAGGCGTGACTGTAGGTCCCATGCGACGGAATAGGGGACAGGTGTGGGGAAGACAAGGAGTGATCCGGCGGTGGCAGGTGGAAACGCAGAATCCGTTGCGCGGACCGGACACTCCAAGGCACAGAACTCAGTCACTGATTTATCTTTGGAGTAAAAAGCGGTCTGCATAGGTTTCTAGGCACCGGAATAAGCGATGTGTGGTAAGGAGAGAGTCTCTTGTGGCGATATTGCGCACATCCATAGAGGAAACATTGTCGCACAACTTGTTATAGGGGGGAAAGCGGGATCTCGCAGGCCGGGCATTCGCCCGGCCTGCGGGTTTGCGAATAACCGGAGTGCTTACTTGATGGCAGCGAAGAGTTCACGGATTTCAGGCGTCTTGAGCTTTTTGAGCGCCTTCGCCTCGATTTGGCGGATGCGCTCGCGCGTGACCGACAGGTTCTGGCCGACTTGTTCCAAGGTGCGAGCCTCCTCGTAACCAATCCCGAAGCGGAGGCGGATTACTGTTTGTTCCCTCGGTGTGAGAATTCCGAGAATTCGATCCAACTGCGTCGTCATCTCAGTTCGGTGTACGTGGGCATCGGGGGGAACTGCAAGTTGATCCGGGATCATATCCCCGAACTGGGTCTCCCCATCGCCAATCGGCGTTTCCAGCGCCACCGGTTCTTGGAATGCCTGAACAGTGTCATGGAGCCGATCAGGTCTCATGCGAAGCACGTGTGCGATCTCTTCTATGCGAGCAGGACGTCCGAACTGCTGTCCAAGGCGGCGCGTCACCCGAACAATGCGATGGGAGGCTTCGGTCTGGTGGACCGGAATGCGGATGGTTCGAGATTGATCCGCAATAGCCCGCGTAATACCTTGTCTAATCCACCACGTGGCATAGGTGCTGAACTTGAACCCTTTTCGGTACTGGTAGCGTTCGGCGGCTTTCATCAGGCCGATATTGCCTTCTTGGACAAGGTCGAGCAAGGCGAGCCCTCGGCCGGTATAGTGTTTCGCAACATCAACCACCAATCGCAGGTTTCGCCGCACCAGTTCGTCTTTGCCTCGTTCGAGGACGACTCGCGCGGACCGAATCTCGTCGAGCAGGACCTTCAGCCGTTTTCCCGTCGTGGCGGCAGGTTTCATCGTGCGAACCGGCGGTTTCAGTATGGCAAGGAGCGTCTGCTCCGCATCATCCAGCGCCTTGGCTGAGAGTCCACTTAGTCGCTTGATGAGTTGAAGGTTTTTGACGGAATCTGACAAGGCCGGCGTGCGCTTCGAACGGGAAAGGATGTTCACGACATGGCGCAAGGCAACTCGAATTCGACGTGTACCCTGATCGACCTGCTTTGCAACAGCCACTTCTTCTTGGCGTGTGAGCAGCTCCCTCTGACCGAACGAGCGGAAGTACAGGGACTCCAATAAGAACGGACTTGCACCATGGCTCGTACGCATGGCTGGTGCAGATGGTTCCTCTTGCGCGGCTCTCTGTGTGTCGTTACGGCCGATCACCCCAAGCAAGCCGCTTGCCTGCTGGTCATCGGCGTCCACGTCGGTATCGACAGTCTCCTTGCTGTCAACTTCATCCGTCGTCCGAAGTCCTTCATCATGCATGGCATCACCTTTCATCTTGTGGTTGCCGATCCGTCTACTTCTGTTAGAGCGTGATGGAAGCAAGAGGATTCATTCTGGCTGTTCCTTTGTCTATCGCTCTATCAAGCAAAAGGAGTGCTGGATTGAAGATGAGAACGGGTCGGCGCGATCACCTCGAAATTGCAAGACTATTAAAGAGGCTTAATGAAGAAGATGAGACCGTTCTGTCTCAGTTGTGCGGCAACTATGCAGAATTGCCTACAGTCCTAGGGCTGAATCGCCACACCATCCGAGTGACGGCTTATTAACCGGCATGATTCATCAGTGGATCTACGAACTGAGATGTCATCCGGTTTTAAAGTCCAGGGGGTATGGCTCATGGTGCGGGACCGGGCGGGATCAAGACGACCAATGCTTGATATCCTGATCCGATTGCGTGCGATGGATGATTGGTTTTCAGGCTTTGTCTCTCCATATAATTCCTCGACGAACGGTCATGAAACATCTGGCCGAAGGACGGGTGCTCGGTTGCAAACCATAGATTGAACCCCCTAGAATGCCGCCATGTTGCAGCTTGCCAATGGTGAACGGATTCATCTCGTCGATCAGAGGGGGCGTCACTATGCGCTGACACTGAAGGCCGGGGAAATATATCAATTCAGTGGGCAGACGATCGCACACGATGCGCTCATAGGACGCCTTGATGCGACCATGGTGACGTTGTCCCGCGGGAAGAAGATGTTGGCGATCCGGCCGACGTTTGGGGACTATGTGCTCAAGATGCCACGTGGCGCGCAAGTGCTTTACCCAAAGGATCTTGCGCTTATTCCAATGTGGGCGGATGTCTATCCGGGGGCCCGGGTATTCGAGGCCGGAACCGGGTCAGGGGCTCTGACCATGGCACTATTGCGCGCCGTTGGGCTAAGAGGCCTGGTGGTGACCTATGACGTGCGGGACGACTTTGCGCGCACTGCGCTGCTCAACATCGAGCGCTATATGGGGCCTGTCTCCAATCTGGTGTCATTGCGCAAGAATGCCTATGAGGGCATTGAGCTGCTTGAGGATGGCATCCCGTTCGATCGCGTGGTCCTCGATCTTCCGGAACCATGGCAGGTGATTCCTCATGCCGCCAGTGCGCTTCGGTCCGGCGGGATCTATGTGAGTTTCGTTCCCACAGTTCCCCAAGTTATGCAAACGGTCGAGGCACTTGAGCGTACGGCAGTCTTTGCCATGGTGGAAACATTTGAGACGTTGCTGAGGACCTGGTCGGTTCAAGGTCGAAGTGTGCGGCCCGATCACCGCATGGTTGCCCATTCGGGCTTTCTCACGGTGGCAAGAAAAGTGGAACCGGGTTTGCTGACTGCAGGCCAGGAGCGGGAAATAGGCGACGAGACTTTCGGTACAGAGCTGGAGAGTGAAGAAAGGGGTTAGCTGGAATGAAGCGGCTTGAAGGGAAAGTTGCCGTCATTACGGGGGGGAATGCGGGGATTGGAGAGGCGGTGGCCAAGCGTTTTGCCCTGGAAGGCGCGTCGGTGGTTGTCACTGGACGCCGCCAACAGGAATTGGACCGGGTGGTGAAGATCGTCCGGCAGAGCAATGGGAGAGCCCTGGCTGTTGCCGGTTCCGTGACGGATGAGGTGCATGCCCAGGACGTTGTCCGGAAATCCATTGACAGCTTCGGCCGGATTGACGTGTTGGTCAACAATGCCGGGATCGGCGACTTCGGCAAGCGATTGCATGAAATCGATGATGCAACATGGGACAAGATCTTCGACATCAATCTCACCGGCGTGTTCCGGATGACGAGGGCCATTGTTCCTCAGATGCTGAAACAAGGATGCGGTTCCATTGTGAACATCTCATCTGTCGCCAGTGTGGTCGGTATTCCAGGGTTATCCGCCTATTCCGCCTCAAAAGGTGGTCTCGATGCGCTTACTCGAGCAGTTGCCATCGATTACGCCAAAGACGGGATTCGCTGCAACGTCGTGAATCCCGCTCTGATCGATACACCAATGGCGGCACCTCTTATGGCAAACCCGGAGATGCTTCAGTCGATTCTTGCACAGTATGCCATTCGTCGTGCGGGGACTCCCGAGGAGGTCGCCGGCATGGTGTTGTACCTGGCATCGGATGAAGCGATATGGGTGACCGGCGGAACGTTCACGATCGATGGAGGGATGACCGTCTATAAGGGGTAGCTCAAAGCTTCCCTGTAGGGTGTGTGACATGAAGCAGATGGATATTGGCGCTCACACTCAGTTTTGTGGGGTGATCGGAAATCCTGTCGAGCATTCGCTCTCTCCAGCCATCCACAATGCGGCCTTTCAGGCGCTTGGCATTGACTGTGTATATCTGGCGTGGAAAGTGGGGATGATTGGAGAAGCGATCCAGGGCCTCCGCGCGTTGGGGAACTTTCGCGGGGCCAGTGTGACTATCCCGCACAAGGTATCTGCGGTCCCTTTTCTGGACGATCTGGAACCGACGGCGCAGCACATCGGCGCCATCAATACTATCGTGGCTGAGAACGGTCGGCTGATTGGCTACAATACCGACGCCACGGGCGCCTTGCGGGCGTTGCGTGAGGGCGGGGTCACGCTCACGGGCCGGCGCATCGTCATGCTGGGATCAGGAGGTGCCGCGCGGGCTATCGCATTCGCCCTGGCGGCGGATTCCGGAGCAGACAAGTTGACCCTGCTTGGAGTCGATGACAAAGAACGTACGGCATTGGCAAGCGACCTCCGGTCCAAATCGAATGTGGCCATTGAGGATGCGTTTCTCGACGACCGCACTCTTGGCCGGACGGTACCTGACGCGCAGATCCTGATTCACTGCACCCCTGTCGGCATGTCTCCCAAGGTCGACGCGACCTGCGTGCCGGCCTCGCTGTTTCATCCAGACCTTGCTGTTATGGACATTGTCTACAATCCAAGGGCAACGCGATTGCTCATGGAAGCCAAGGGCGCCGGGTGCAAGACGATTCCTGGCCTCGAAATGTTTCTCAACCAGGCGGTGACCCAGTTTGAACTGTGGACGAACAGGCCTGCTCCGGTTGACGTGATGCGTGCCGTGCTGGAGTCCCGCTTCCAATGAACGTCGTGCTCATCGGGTATCGTGGGACCGGGAAGAGCACCGTAGGGAAGATGGTGGCCTCGCGCCTTGGCCGAACCATGGTATCCACTGATGCGGAGATTGTGAAACGGGCCGGTCAGAGCATTCCTGAGATTGTCGCGCAGCATGGGTGGGACTATTTTCGTGATCTTGAATCTCAAGTTTGCCGGGATGTGGCGCATGAGGATGGACTGGTTATTGATACGGGGGGAGGTGCAATCCTTCGACCGGAAAATGTCGACAGGCTGAAAACTGCAGGCACCATTTTCTGGCTGACGGCTTCGGTGGAAACAATCATGAAACGCATCGGACGAGATACGCAACGTCCTTCACTGACGGGCACCAAGTCGTTTATCGACGAGGTGCAGGATGTTTTGCGTGAGCGAACCCCGAAGTATGAGGCTGCGGCTGATCATGTCATTGCAACCGATGGGCGGCCGATCGTGCAGATTGCAGACGAAATTCTTGCCCGGCTGTAGCCGGTGAGTGCTGCCTGTGGTATCGGATCGTATTCTTGACAAGCCTTCGCATAACATGATTCATGTACCACATGTGCGCCCGTAGCTCAGTTGGATAGAGCGCCGGGCTTCGAACCCGTAGGTCGCAGGTTCAATTCCTGCCGGGCGCACCAGACCAGATAGTGCCAATCTATATCAGTAACATCAATTAGTTGTGAGATGTTTGGTCTTAGGTTCCGAAAGATCTTCCTGCCCCTATTGTAATAGGGTTCCACCTCCAAAGCGGCATAGACCTTTTCTTCGGCTCGAGGTACATTCAAGGTGTACACTCAAGTAAAGGCGTTTAGTAGGCAGAGGCATCTGCCGAGATAGTTTCCAGGCTCAGTTTAGCGGAGTAGGTGAGTCGAGCAAGAGGAGGGAGGCGGTATGATCCCTGTAATGCACGACATGAAAGCAGGATTTTTTTTAATGGTTGTTCTGGCGATGCTGCTGTTCATTTGCGCGATCGCGGCATTGGGAACTGTCTTGCAACCGATCCGTTGGTCTGACCGGAAGCGAATCGCCAGCCATTGAACATTCTCGATGGCGACGTTTTTGGGGCGGTGCCTTGCGGTTTCTTCTTTGGCGGCTGTGCGCTCATGTTTTCGCACGCGTTGTTGTCTTGCTTATTCTTCAGGAAGGCCGCTGCTGTAGACTTCTTCGTATTTTTCCTGAGCCAGCCAGCCTGTACCATCGTTTGACCCGTGAAAAAGATACGATGGGCACGACCTCATCACACACACTCTCTCTCCCTGCTGTGACAATCTCGTAAGTCGTTGAAACTACTGGGTTGCCCCATTCGTGCATAAAGAATCCACTGAATCAGGCGGATTTCAGCATCGGTGCTATATTTGTTGTGTCCTCTGGGGGCGCGCGAAGTGCCGATCATAGAGGTCTCAGGCTCGTGAACAAATTGAACGGCTAGTTGATCACTTCATTCAGAGGAGAGAAGTCATGAATAGAATGATTGCGAAGTCCGGAGCCATGGTCATCATGGGGATGATTGTCCTGTCGAGTCAAGGGTGCGGGACGAAGTGGCTCCAGTCCGACGGTGACGGGGATATCCCAAAAATCTCTCGTGGAGGTTCCAGCGGCGAGTTGAGTGGTTTCTCCAAGAATCCATCGGAAGAGCGTCTGGGGCAAGGGGGATTTTCCACGTCGATGAATCGAAACGCTCAACGGCGGGTCGAACTCACTAAAGAAGAGAAAGCAGCGGAAAAAGCGGCGATGGAGGCAGGCCTTCAGGATGTGTTCTTCGGATACGACCAGTGGGCTGTGGCAGATGCTGCGATGGAGGCGCTCAATCATGATGCCGCCTACCTCAAGGAACATCCTGGGGCAGTCATGCGGGTCGAAGGACATTGTGATGAGCGAGGAACCAGCGACTATAATTTGGTGCTGGGCGACAAACGGGCAAAGGCCGCCCGTAGTTACCTTATTGAGTCGGGTGTGAGCGAGAAACAGGTTGCGATCGTGTCCTTCGGCAAGGAACGGCCATTCTGTTCAGATCACGATGAATCGTGCTACCAACAGAACCGTCGCGGGCATATGTTGCTCAATATCAAGAAGTGAGCAGCGTCACACGTGATGGTTGTTGCAATTCTTTCGGTAGACTTCTCTCGGGGACCACGATTGGAGAGAGGTCTGCCGATCCGTTTCGATAGCTCATTCGGAGAACGGAGGGAGCGATGACGGCGCACGCTCTAAAAAAACTCAGCTCCCTCTTCAAGTCGGAGGCTGTCGAGCAGGTTCCTGCCAAGTCATCGTCGCATGAGCGGCGTATTCAGCCACGTTTCACAACCCAATTCCGCAGTAGTTTTTCCGGCCAGAATAAAGAGGGGCAAGGCCGGACGCTCGACATTTCCTCCGGCGGGTGCAAGATTGAAAGCGACATGAAGGTTGTGCAAGGGGCGACATTCGAATGTCGCCTCCATGTGCCCGGATTCGATTGGCCGCTACGGATCGATGAAGCCACGGTCCGCTGGGTTGAAGGCAATACCTTCGGGCTTGCCTTTACACGGATTTCTCCAAAAGAGGTCTCAAAGATCGAGGCCATCCTCAAAGATCTAGAATGTGAGGAATAATCGTACGTCCGTTCCCGTAACCGCCTCGCCGCCTTTCCTCTGAGTCCGTGTTCTCGACGGAGATTCATACCGCTCCGATTTCTTCCTTAATCCACTTTCGGTTCGCCATAGTTGACACAGCGGTTGCATCTGTCAGAAAGTACGGCCCTCCATGACAGAGTCACCTGCGTGGGTGCCCTCATTCACGATGAGACTTTACAAAGACGCTCGGAATATTCGCCTGAGCGATTCCGGGGAAGCAGGCAGAGAAAGGAGTTAGCGGTGGAACAACGGTATGCAATTACGGTGAAGTTCTTGGTAGACGCGGATTCGGCAGAAGATGCTGAAGAAATGGTCGAAACGGCCTGCGAAAAGGCAGCGGCCGCATTTCCAGAGATGAGTTATGAGGGGATTGAAGATATCGAGGAGGAAGAGGACGAATAATTCGTCGCCTAAAGTTAGGACGTAAATGGTGCGAGGAGAATGGTGATGCCATCGGCTCAACTCGAACGGGAGGTCGGCACTGTTGCAGGCGGTTGCTTTTGGTGTCTTGAGGCAGTCTACGACCAGGTTCGGGGGGTTGAATCCGTCGAATCAGGGTATATGGGCGGTGTTGTCGACAATCCCTCGTATGAAGCGGTCTGTAGCGGCCGTACCGGTCATGCGGAAGCAGTTCGAATCACCTTCGATCCGCAGGTCATCTCGTACGGTGAGCTGCTTGAAATCTTCTTCCTGATCCACGATCCCACCAGGCGTAATCGTCAAGGCAACGATATCGGGACTCAATACCGCTCGGCGATCTTTTATCACACGCCCGTTCAGTGCCAAATCGCCGACACACTGATCAAAAAGTTGGAACAGGAACAGTTGTATCCTGCTCCCATCGTTACTGAGGTTGTGCCGGCCGCGCAATGGTACGAAGCTGAAGCCTATCATCAAGAGTATTTTGCTCGAAATCCCCTCCAGGGCTACTGTCAGTTCGTCGTCGGTCCCAAAGTTGCAAAGTTCCGGCAGAAGTTTACCTCACGGTTGAAAGTCTAGCCGTCCTCCGTTATCGACTCAATAATCCAACCAGCATCCTCTGGATCTCCTTCAGGAGCGCAGGCTTCTGGAATAGTTGATGCGCCTTCATCAAGACCTCTGCATGCAGCGGGCAGAAAGGCCATTCTGTCCCCGGATTGCCCTGTACCAGCGCGGTAATCGAACTGTCCGGTTGGCCATTCGGAGTGTGAACGATGATCAGAGGACTATTGGGGTCGAGCAGGCAGGTGTCTCCCGGCTGTAGACGCGGTTCTGTGGTGGCAGTTGTGATGCGCACGCGTTGTTGGCCGTCAGAAAATGCCGTGTCACCTTCGCGAAGCGGACCGGTCGGGGCGAGGGAGTACAACACAAGAGGAGTGCCCAGTATGACGGCTACCGCCAGCCCAATTGACCACAGAGGAGGCTCGGCATGACCAGGCTCGTTAGAATGTAATGGTTCGCTCATCATCTCAGTAGCCGAATTTCTCGAAGCCCACAGCATGCAGGCTAGCACAACGACATTTAACATTTCCGTAACCCGCCGATAGCACCACCTTAATTCTTCGTAACTATCCTCGCCACAGTTATTAGGGCAGGAACGGTATAGGTCTTTATTGAGGAGGTAGTTGAATGAAGCGATGGCGGTTAGCAATGACAGCATGTGTGATCGGTCTCGGGTTGATGGTCCAGGCCAATCCGGCTCAAGCCGGGCTGGAGGACATTCTCTACGAAAAAGGACAAATTACGAAGGAAGAATGGATCAAGGCCAAAGCCGATTCCGAAAAAGCGGGTGAGGAGGAGCACAAGAAAAGAGACCAGGAATTTCCGATCTCTATGCGGTACAAAGACGGATTCGATCTGCAAACCCGCGACGGAAAGTTTGAAATGCTGATACAAAACCGGCTTCAGTTTCGCTACTCCTATGATCAGGAGAGCGATGCGTTTTCGAATGCTGCCTCGACATCTTTCAATGACAAGGACGTCAGTTCGTTCCGTGTCCGGCGCGCTCGAATTAAAATCGGCGGGCATGGCTTCGTGCCGTGGCTTAAGTACTATACGGAATATGATTGGGTGAGCAATACGATGCTTGATTATCGTCTGGATATCGCCAAATTCAAGTGGGCGACGTTGCGTGTGGGGCAATGGAAGATTGACTACAATCGTGAACGGGTGGATTCCTCCGGCAATCAGCAGTTCGTCGAGCGCTCAATCGTCAATTCGTTGTTTACCCTCGATCGACAGATCGGGGTCAGGCTGGGCGGCCACCTCTTTGAGGGGACTCCCGGCTATCTGATATACACCATCGGTGTCTTCACCGGCACCGGCATTAACCAAACTCATAATGACGACAAGAACATGCTCTACATGGGGAGAATTCAGTGGAATTTCTTGGGGCGCGACGTGCCCTTCTCGCAATCCGATCCGGAGTACACGGACTTGCCGATCGGCAGCATCGCATTTGCCGGCGCCCATAACAGAACCGACCGGCTCACGTTTCCAACCACTTCCCGAGCGGCTACCATAGATGCTTTGCCAGTAGTGGATGGCCGATTTGAAATCAACCAGGGAGTCCAAGAGTTTGCCTTCAAGTGGAACGGGCTCTCTATTCAGGAAGAGTTTCATGTCAAGAAGGTGATCGATCAGTCCAGGTCGACACACGGGACCAGTTACGGGGCATATGCGCAAGTCGGCTATTTCCCCCATGCACTGATCGATATCATCCCGCGTCCATTGGAATTCGCCTATCGCTACGCATTCGTCGATCCGGAAGGTCTTCTGGGCAACGACATGCTCAGGGAACATACGGTTGCAGCCAACTGGTTCTTTGCCGGACATCGCAATAAGCTCACGGTTGATTATTCCCATCTCACGCGAGAGGGTGCGTTTACCCCAATTGATAGAGTCCGGGTCCAATGGGATGTCTCTTTTTAAGAACGGGTGTATAGCGGCAAGACCATGAAGGGTCTGAACGCAGTCAGAATTAACAATTAGTTAACACGAATTTAACACTGCAAGCTCTGCCCAATGATAAGGGTCACTATAACTACTTGGAGGACTGATACATGATGAACACGCTCGTGGACCGTAGAGCCCGCCTCAGTGCCGGTACCACTACGTTCCTTTTTGTCGCAATTGCTACGGGCGCTCCGGCGTTCGCCGATGCCCCGATCGTGCTTGATCCAGCCTTGAAAGGCTACGTCAAGGTCAGTGGAGTATCCGGCAATCTCAATAGCATTGGTTCGGACACGCTCAACAATCTGATGACGCTCTGGGCCGAAGGATTTCGCAAGCAGTACCCGAACGTCAAGATTCAGATTGAAGGAAAGGGATCGAGCACCGCGCCTCCGGCCTTGATCGAAGGCACGGCGCAACTCGGACCGATGTCTCGCACGATGAAGAACACCGAGATCGATGCCTTCGAGAAGAAATTCAGATATAAACCCACCGCAATCCCGGTCGCTATCGACGCACTTGCCGTCTATGTCAATAAAGACAACCCTGTCCAGGGACTTACGATGGGACAAGTCGATGCGATTTTTTCGAAGAGCAGGCGCTGGGGCTACAAGGAGAACATTCAGTCGTGGAACCAGGCCGGGGTGGATGGCGAGTTGGGCGGCAATCCCATCAGCATCTATGGCCGGAACTCAGCCTCCGGGACGTATGGTTTCTTCAAGGAGCATGCCCTCAAGAATGGCGATTTCAAGGATGAGGTCAAGGAACAACCCGGGTCCGCTTCTGTGGTCCAAAGCGTGAGCGAGGATCAAGCCGGTATCGGCTACAGCGGTATCGGGTATCTCACGTCAAACGTGCGGGCGGTGCCTCTTGCTGAAAAGGAGGGTGCGCCGTTTAAAGAGGCGAGCCAACAAAATGCAGATAGTGGGGCGTATCCACTTTGGCGGCATCTCTACCTGTATGTGAACAAGGCTCCCAATAAGCCACTCGATCCGATCGTCAAGGAGTTCATCAAGTTCATCTACAGCAAAGAAGGACAGCAGGTCGTGATCAAGGATGGATTTTTCCCGTTGAACACCAGCACGATCGAGAAAGAACTGCCGAAGCTTGAATAGCGACGCTGATCACGTTCCGGGTCTCTCTCCCTCTGGGGGGGCGTATGACGATACGCCCCCCCAGTTGCCGTTGAAACGCTCGACAAGCGCCATACGTCGTCGAGCCTTCGATCGACTCGCCCAAATCATCGTCACACTGGGCGGGACCGCAGTCATCCTGAGCATCATCGGCATGTTCGTGTTCTTGGTTAAAGAAGTGGTTCCCCTGTTTCTTTCTCCTCATGGGACGCAGAGCGGGCACTTTGCCGGCGATCTCGATCGCGGGGAGCCTTCGCAATCCAGCCTGGTCGGGTTGGATGAATATCAAGAGATCATCTATCTGCTCAGTGGAGGGGCCGAGCGGCAGATTCGTTTTTTTAACGCGCAATCCGGCGCGCCTATTGCTGTGGAACTTCCGCCAGGTCTCGCCGGTGCGTACATCGTGTCCATCGCTCGCGCAGCGGGGAGCGGCCATCGTTTCGCCTTTGCGACGAAGGACGGCCGGCTCATTCCGGTGACGATCGAATTTACGTCCGGTTTCGATCAAGGGGAGCGCCGGATCACGCCGACGATCACGTTTGGATCCCCGGTGCAGGTGACCCCCGCCACGGAACGCATTCTTCGCCTGGCCTACCAGCCGACCGATCAAGGGCCACTGACTGCAGCCCTTACAGACCAAGGGCATCTCTGGTACGCAGCCGGGGCATCGGACTCTTCGCCGGTTTCGGTGACGAATCATGGGAATGAGTCCGTGACATCGTTCATCTTTGACAGCCGGGGCGAAACGCTGTCGGTTGGCACGGCTGGCGGGAAGCTGTATCGCTACGAGCTACGGGAGGGCGTGCAGCCCAGCCTCTCCGAAACTATCCCGGTGGCTCCAGCCGGTACTGCGGTTACTGCTTTGTCTTATTTGATAGGGGATCGATCACTGGTGATCGGCAGCGACGCAGGTGAGGTGTCGGTATGGATGCCGGTGCGTGAGGCTCAAGAAAGCCCGGTGACACGCTTCCGTCTGATTCATCGATTGGACACACATCCTGCCTCTGTGACCGGAATTTCCCCATCGCTTCGCAACAAGGGATTCATCACCGGCGACGCGCAAGGCAATCTTTTTGTCCACTACGCGACCTCCTCCCAGACGGTGCTGAAATTGTCGGGCAACGGCCAGGCGATTCGTGCTCTTGCGTTTTCTCCCAAGGCCGATGGCGCGGTTATTGTTTCCGATCAGGGAGAACTGCGGACCTACGCAATTCGCAATCCCCATCCGGAGACGACGGTTGCGACATTGCTTGCCCCTGTGTGGTACGAGGGCTATGACAGACCGGAGCATGTCTGGCAATCCTCCAGCGGTGCCGACGACTTCGAAGCGAAGTTCGGTCTCATGCCGCTGATCTTCGGTACGCTCAAGGGAACCTTCTACGCCATGCTGGTCGCGGTGCCGCTGGCCCTCTTAGGCGCCATCTATACGGCGATGTTCATGGCCCCGCATCTTCGTGCCAAGATCAAGCCGACCATCGAGATTATGGCGGCGCTTCCCACAGTCATTCTTGGTTTTCTGGCCGGTTTGTGGATCGCTCCGATGCTTGAGCGGATCTTTCCCGCGATGGTGGCCATGATGATAGCAGTGCCAGCCGGCGTCATTGTCACTTCGGTGCTGTGGCAGTATTTCCCGGCAACAGTCACGCGCCGTTTGCGTCCCGGGATGGAGGCGTTCATCCTGATTCCTGTCATCATCGGGGTCGTCTGGGCTTGTCTGGCCTTGAATCAACCGATGGAGTCACTTCTCTTCGGCGGCAGCTACAAGACCTGGTTTGCGACCCATTGGGGGCTCCGGTACGATCAGCGCAATGCCCTCGTGGTCGGATTCGCAATGGGGTTTGCGATCGTGCCGATCATTTACAGTATTTCCGAGGAGGCATTGACCAATGTCCCGCGACATTTGATCGCCGGGTCTCTCGCTCTGGGAGCCACCCGCTGGCAGACCTTGGTCAAACTGGTGCTTGTCTCGGCCAGCCCGGGGATCTTTTCCGCGCTGATGATCGGGTTTGGCCGGGCGATCGGTGAAACTATGATCGTGCTCATGGCGACAGGGAACACCCCGATCATGGAGTGGAGTGTGTTCAACGGTTTTCGCACGCTGTCAGCCAATATCGCGGTAGAAATTCCAGAGGCGCCCCATGGGGGCACCCTGTACCGCACCCTGTTTTTGGCGGCCCTGGTGTTATTCGCATTTACATTTCTGATCAATACCGTTGCGGAGATGATCCGGCAACGGTTGCGTACCAAATACAGCCAGTATTGATGCGTACTCAATTCAAACAGATGCTTGCGACCGGGAATGTCTTTATTTGGGGCTGCGCCGCCGGGGTGTCGCTGTCGTTGCTCATGGTATTCGGGTTGTTGCTGCTGATCATGATCAACGGATTGGGGTACTTTTGGATTTCGGACATCGTCGACCTCACCCTTAAAGACGGGCAGCATGTCATGGGGCAATTGGCGGGGCGTGAAGTCATCCCGCGTACGATCACGCCGGATCGGCCTGAAGGAAAAAGCCGTGTTCGAGTCAAGATCGGCAATCGCGACTTGTCCGGGCTTGATTTCAAATGGGTCAACGACGATCAAATCGTGTCGCAGGCTTATCCGGCTGATGTCGTCCTGCTAGAGCGTCGTGAATGGGGCAACATGTATGCCAGGATTCAAGCGGTCTATAGCGGGGAGAAGCTCCTGGCAGAAGGGAATGAAGCAGGCTGGGCAGCCTTGGGCCCATTGATCAGCAGCGCTGAAGACCTCCATAGACAGATCAAGCAGATTGAGCAATTCGAGATCGGCGCCATCAATGCGGATATCGAACGGTTGAGGCTGAAGATCCGCGCGATCGAAATAGAACACTCTGCCTCGCCCGTTTCGTCTGAAATGAAGGCCCAGGTTGCCGACACTGAAACCCGCTATCGTGAAAAAACAGCAGAATTGGAAACCTTGCGCGCACGGTTCGATGAATACTCCGTCGTCATGGTGGATGCGAATGGGCGGGAAAAGCAGATTGCGGTCGGGCAGATTGTTCGCGCCTTGCGCCCGAATGAAATGGGTGTGTGGCAGAAAAGCTGGATCTATCTTGTGAACGTATGGGCTGCCCTCAGCACTGAACCGCGAGAAGCCAATACCGAGGGCGGCATTTTTCCAGCCATTTTCGGGACTGTGCTGATGGTCATTATTATGAGTCTCGCTGTCGTTCCATTCGGGGTACTCGCCGCGCTGTATCTTCGTGAATATGCCCGCCAGGGGGCTATGGTCCGCCTGGTGAGAATTGCCGTCAATAATCTCGCCGGCGTACCCTCCATCGTATTCGGTGTCTTCGGGTTGGGGTTTTTTATTTATGCGATCGGCGGAACTCTCGATACATTGTTTTTCCCGGAGCGACTTCCGACGCCGACCTTCGGGACCGGTGGAATTCTCTGGGCTTCATTGACGCTGGCTCTGCTCACGGTTCCGGTGGTCATTGTCTCGACCGAAGAGGGACTGGCGGCCGTGCCGCGCGAGTTTCGGGAAGGATCGTTGGCGCTTGGCGCAACCAAGTTGGAAACAATGCTCAAGGTCGTGATACCCTCTGCGCTGCCCGGCATTCTGACCGGATTGATTCTGGCAATGGCCCGCGCTGCGGGCGAGGTGGCGCCGCTCATGCTTACGGGAGTCGTGAAGTTAGCGCCTGCGCTTCCCCTGGACGGTTCCTGGCCGTTTTTTCACTTCGACCGAAAGTTTATGCATCTGGGGTTTCACATTTACGATGTCGGCTTTCAGTCCCCAAATGTAGAAGCCGCCAAGCCGATGGTCTATATCACAACGTTGGTCCTTATTACGGTCGTGATTCTTTTGAATTTAACTGCGATCGTTCTTCGCAATCACCTGCGTAAGAAGTACGCCGGTTCAGTTTTATAGGAGATCCCATGTATCCGTCTCCTCTGTCGGCACACGAGCCATCTTCAGCGCCGACACTCCATTCGCAGGTCCCTGATGGGCCGAACCGGCATGCGCAGCCGCCTGACAAGCATGCCGGTATTCAGGAGGCCAAGCTCAGCTTGAATCAGATCAATTTCTATTATGGTGCGCACCAGTCGCTCTTCAATATTAATGCGCAGATCATAAAAAATCAGGTCACGTCGTTCATTGGGCCGTCTGGTTGTGGGAAATCTACCTTGCTACGTTGTCTCAACCGTCTGAACGATCTGATCGAAGGCGCTCGTTTGGAGGGAACGGTCCTGATCGACGGGGTCAATATTCTAGGTCCCGATGTGGATGTGACCGATCTGAGAAAGCGCGTCGGGATGGTATTCCAAAAGTCGAACCCGTTTCCCAAATCGATCTATGAGAATGTAGCCTATGGGCCGCGCCTTCACGGTATGCGGCAGCGCACTCAGCTGGATCAAATTGTTGAGCAAGGGCTCAAAGGCGCCGGATTGTGGGATGAAGTGAAGGATCGTCTTCATGCCAGTGCGTTCGGTCTGTCAGGAGGCCAGCAACAGCGGCTGTGCATCGCCCGCGCGCTCGCAGTCAAACCGGATGTCTTGCTGATGGATGAGCCCTGCTCGGCGTTGGATCCTGTGGCCACCGCAAAGATTGAAGAATTGCTTTTTTCCTTGAAGCAAGACCTGACGGTCATTATTGTGACACATAATATGCAGCAAGCGGCACGGGTTTCCGATTGGACGGCCTTCATGTATCTCGGTGAACTGGTGGAATTCGGTCTTACGAAACAGATGTTCACCACGCCCGCAAAAAAACAGACGGAAGACTATATCACCGGACGATTCGGATAGACGCGATGTCACACCGCCACTTAGACGAAGAACTCGCCGAGCTGAAGACTAAACTTGTGCACATGGCCAGCCTGGCTGAAGACCAGATCGATAAGGCCTTGGCTGCGCTGGTGAAGCGCGATTCGGCCTTGGCCTACCGTGTTATCGAACGGGATCACGAGGTGAACGCGCTGGATGTGGAGATCGACGAAGATTGCATTCGATTGCTGGCTCTGCATCAGCCGGCCGCAAGAGATTTGCGGCTGGTGACGACGGGGATGAAGATTTCCACCGAACTCGAGCGTATCAGCGACCTGGCCGAAAATGTCTGCGAGCGGACGATCGAGTTGAACGAAGAGCCGCAACTCAAACCCTATATCGACATCCCGCGGATGGGGAACCTAGCTCGGATTATGGTGAAGGAGAGTATCGACGCCTTCGTCAAAGACGACTCGGCATTGGCCCGAAAGGTACTCGCGCACGATGATCTCGTGGATGAACTGATGGAACAGATATTTCGAGAACTATTGTCCTTCATGATCGAGGACCCCCATACGATCTCACGCGCGATTCGCTTGAGCTTCATCGCCAAGTACATCGAGCGAGTGGCCGATCATGCCACGAACATTGCCGAATTGGTGGTATACCTCGTTGAAGGAAAGATCATCCGCCATACCTCGCCTCCCGTCTCCTCGTAGTCTGTAGCCGCTTTCCCATTAGTGACGAAGGATTCTGCTGAAATCGTTGTGGCTCTGCGAGCCGCGACTGAGCCGATCCGGTGTGTTATTCCTCCCGTTTGCGGTTCATTCCTGAACAGACTTGGATGGTCTCGTGGCAAGGCTTCCAAATAGATTTGCGTTGGTGGCCGTAAGTGACGGGTATTGCTCAGAAGTTCTTTGCGGCCTCACTGATGAAGATTGGCTCGTATATTGCTCTAAGTAGGCAGAACGAGCATTTCCCACCAGCAGTCCACAGGACGGTTGAGCCGTCCGGATTTCTCCCGCTACAGGGCATGGTTGTTCCCGTTTCTGCCAATAGATACGGACATTGTCTCGGTCGAGGCCGATTATGCGCTACTTGTTTCTCCAGTTTCTGACCCTCAGTATCCTGTTGACCGGGCTGGGCTCTTCTCCGGGCTGGGCAGAGCCTATGATGATTGCAATGGTTGGGTCCCGATCGCATGTGGCCGACACAGATGGGACCGAGAGGGGCGTTTCGTATGAAGAGCAACGGAATGCGATCACACTCATTCGAGTGGGGCCTAGAGTCGGCGTGAGCGGGAAATCTCCATTCGGCAAAGATCAAATAGAAGACTTCCAGCAGTATGATGTTGCCGCAGTGTTGGGTCTTCCATTGGGATGGCGGGAACCGCTGAGCGGTATGAGACTCGATATGCGGTTGCACAGTTCAGCCGGACAACTTGTGTCGCTGGGCGACACGGCCTTCATGGTCACGGTCGTCCCGTGCCTCACCCTCAGCACTCCAAGCGAGGCGGTCTCCATGGACATTGGCGCCGGCGCAGGGTTGTTCAGCAGATATAAGTTCGGCGCGCAGGACTTCGGAGGGCCGGCGCAAATTGTCGGCACCATAGGTTTTGGAATGAATCTGATTAGCGACTTCTATACAGGGTACCGCTTCCAACATTTCTCCGATGCCACCATGTATGGTTCGAAATCGCTCGGCGTCGACATTCACCTGTTCGAGCTCAACTATCGATTCTGATCCGGCTATCGATGCACACTCGTTGGGTGTCTGACTACTCTGCCTGTTCGTGTTCATGAAGAATGAGTGAAGGCAAGGGTAGATACCGTCACAATCGGCGGGGTCTTCTTCGTACCCAGCTCCTCCTTGTTTGAAATGACTTTTCCCCTGTGTTAGCATCCGCGGCATGGGTGTTACTGCCTCGGTCAAGCGGCGTGAAGCCCGCCAGGCCCCTTCTCCGCCTTCTCATCTTCAGCGCGAAGTGATCGGCGTGGTCTTGATCGCGATCAGCCTGCTGATGCTGCTGAGTCTCCTCTCGTTCGTACCGGGTGAGGCACAAACCGTCGCAGCGGGGGATCCGGCATCCAGACCGCCACGCAATCTCATCGGTTCCTTCGGCGCACTCCTGGCCGGCGGATTATTTTACCTGATTGGCGGGGCGGCCTATCTATTTCCCCTCTTGTTGGGCCGGCTGGGAATCCGCTGTTTCTCGCAGACCCCCGCCAGTATCCGCATTAGGACGGCCGGGAGCTCCCTGGCTGCTGTGTTCTTTCTGAGTGCATTTCTTCATCTTGAAACGACGGCAATTCCGACATTGGCGAGTGGAATGATTTCTCGTGGTATGCCTGGCGGAGCCGTGGGTCAATTAGTTGGGGATGGGCTTCGGGCTGTGTTTGCCGGCACCGGCGCGCACATTCTCATTATCGCAGGATTTCTTGTCTCCCTCTTGTTTACCACCCCATTGTCGATCGGGGAAGCGGTTCGTCGAATACCACAATGTTGGGCAGGGCTCCGGAACGGTTGGCCGCGGCGATTCCGGAGCGCTCGGCGGAGGAACCGGAAGGGAGTAGTAAGCGGAGTGAGCCGGCGAAGAGGCCCAAACGGATTCAGGCCGGTAGGGACACGGATTCGAGCGCTGAGCCGGAAGACGAGAGAGAGCCGGTTTTTGTTTCAGCACCGCCCGTTATTCAGCAGGCTGTCATGCCTCCGTCCACTGCGGTGGAGGAAGAAGAGCTCGAACCGGAAATTGTGATTGCACCGGTCGAGGCTGGTGAGTACCGCTTGCCTGATGCCGAAGCCATACTCAGCGATCCCTCTGGTCCCATAAGCCGCATGGACGATGAGGAGCTGAAGGCTCAGTCGGAGGTCCTATCAAAGGCTCTGGCCAGTTTCGGCATTGACGGCAGGGTGACAGAAGTGCGACCGGGTCCGGTGGTGACGATGTATGAGTTTGAACCGGCGCCCGGCACTAAGGTGGCGCGCATCGTCAGTCTTGCCGACGATTTAGCGCTGGCGCTCAAAGCCGTGAGTCTCCGCATCGTTGCACCGTTGCCCGGTAAGTCGGTGGTGGGTATCGAGGTGCCGAATCGTTTCCGTGAAACGGTATCTCTTAAAGAAGTCTTGATGAGCGAGACCTTCACGCGGGCCCGTTCGAGACTGACGCTGGCATTGGGGAAGGATATTTTCGGCGCACCGGTCACCGCAGATCTCAAAACCATGCCGCATCTTCTCGTTGCAGGCGCAACCGGGGCCGGCAAGAGCGTCAGCCTTAATACGATGCTGTTAAGTATTCTCTTTTCCGCAAAGCCGAGCGAGGTCAAGCTGTTACTCATCGACCCGAAGATGCTGGAATTTCAGTCGTACGAGGGTATTCCGCATCTCTTGCGGCCTGTGATCACGGATCCCAAGTCGGCGGCCAAGGGGCTGGGGTGGGTCGTGGCTGAGATGGAACGACGCTACAAGCTCTTGGCAGAGGCCGGTGTGCGGAATGTTGATTCGTATAATCGAAAAGTTGCCGGTTTGCACGAGTCATTTGCCGATCGGACCGTGCCGCTCGTCGAGCAGCAGGAACTGCCGATGCAGTTTCTTTCAGAAGAGCAACGGCTGTCTGCCGGTGAGACGGCGATTGCCGAGGGTGAGCCTGGCTGCATGCGGCCTGCCCCGACGCCGCCGGAGCCGCTGCCGTATATCGTGGTGATGATCGATGAATTAGCTGATTTGATGATGGTGGCTCCCAAGGACGTGGAGGACAAAATTGCACGGCTGGCGCAGATGGCGCGGGCATCTGGCATCCATCTCGTGCTGGCCACGCAGCGGCCGTCTGTTGACGTACTGACCGGATTGATCAAGGCCAATTTCCCCGCGCGCATTGCGTTCCAGGTTTCTTCAAAGACCGATTCACGGACGATTTTGGATGCCAATGGCGCGGAGGCGCTACTTGGCCGGGGCGACATGCTGTATCTGGCCTCCGGAACTGGTCGGCTTGCTCGTTTGCACGGGTCCTTCGTGTCGGATGACGATGTGGGTGCTGTCGTCGACTTCGTGAAGAAGCAGGCACTGCCGACGTATAATCTGGAACTGCAATCGCTTCAGTCGGAAGAAGCAGCCAAGGAAGAGGAAAAAGATGAGGTGTATGAACAGGCCAAAGATCTGGTGCTGACGACGGGGCAAGCGTCAGCCTCGCTGATTCAGCGCCGGCTACGTGTCGGCTACCCGCGAGCCGCCCGTATGATTGAGCAGATGGAGACGGAGGGGATCGTCGGCGCGGCGGGGCGGGATGGACGCCGTGAAGTGCTGGGCCGGCGGGGGCCGGTCGGGGCTGCAGAAGCATGAACCGCTACTGGTCTCTGGTCCTGCTCGGGCTGTTGTTTGCCTCCCCGGCTGTCGGCGCCGAGGGACCAGCCGACGACAAGGCGCTTCAGGAGGTCCGTGACGTCGTGAAGCAGATTCAGGCCCGGTATGAAAAAACTAAGGATCTCCAAGCGGATTTTGTCCAGAAAACGAAGATAGAAGGATTCGAGCGTCCCGTGATCTCGTCCGGCAAGGTGTATCTCAAGAAGCCGGGCCGGCTGCGGTGGGACTATCTCGATCCCGCGCACGAAGAAATTTATGTGAACGGGGACGATGTCAGGGTATATGTACCGGAGCACAAACAGGTGCTGGTCGGAAAATTGACTCAGATGGCGGCATCCCAAGCACCGTTGGAGCTTCTACAGGGGGCAGCCAGTTTGAACCAATCGTTCGATGTCGAGCCGACGCCAGGGAACGAGCGGGGAACCGGCGGTGTTCGCCTGATCACGTTGTTTCCTAAATCCAAGGAGCATGAGCCATCGAGGAATCTTCAGCGGATTGTCGTGGAAGTATTCCCGAAGACGTATTTTCTTCGCACCGTCTCGTTGTACGAGATCAGCGGCAATGTGGCAACGTTTGAGTTTTCAGGACTGAAACCGAATGCCGGATTAGGGAACGAGGTGTTTGATTTTAAAGCTCCGCCGGATGTCGAAGTCGTCAAAGCCCCGGTGTTGAATGGGCCATAGGGGCAATGGTATGCAGCAGAGGGTCACCTGGAAATCATGAAGCATCGATTTGGGGGTTGATGACGAGTGGTGGTTGACGTGAGGCCACGAGCGACAGAGGGGTATTCGGAGATATGACGGTTCAAGCGAGTGTTGTGGCAGAAGCAGTCGAGCGGGCGGTGGCAGGATTGGACGTTGAACGTCTTCGTCGTGAGTATTGGGATCAGAACGAGTTTCTGGTCATCAAGCAATTCCTGCCGAGAGCGTTCGTCGAGGATACGCTGGTGCCTCAGGCTCAGGGAGTCAAGGGGGAGCTCAATCGGAACTATATCCCGGGTCATAAAAAGGGAGG
>Ga0315912_10001289_pt1 | contig 31770 bp, 26 predicted proteins | sample VfabasoilMG_FD_204469 | JGI IMG/M metagenome (GOLD analysis project Ga0315912, IMG submission 204469) | Garden soil microbial communities collected in Santa Monica, California, United States - V. faba soil | ecosystem: Environmental > Terrestrial > Soil > Garden | place: USA: California...
TCTTCCCAGAGCCAGCCAACGACGCTCGCGTTGTAGTACTGGGGCCACCAGTTGTCCCAACCGAAGGCTTGCCCGCGCAGCACGGCGGGCTTGCCGCTGGCACCCTGCAACTGCGCCCCCTTCACGCGGAGTTGACCGTGGCGCACCACCGGTGTGATGCGCTCGCTGGCGGGCGGAATGCTCGTCTCCGTGTCCAGCTTCTCCCCCTTCCCGCTCGGGGGCGGCGCCGTCACGGGGGCGCTGGCATCTTCAGCGGCGCTTTTCGCCGGCTGCTGGACACAACCAGCGGCGATGACTGAGCTGACGACCGCGCCAGCGAGCAGAGCCGAACACCTCGGCACCGGGTAGGATCGATCCAACAACATGGTAGACAGTCGAAGCACGCCGCGAAACTGCCACGGCGTCCCTGGCTTCGCAAGCCGAGTGTCGAGCGTGCGGCCCCGGCGTCCACCAGCCGGCCCTGGGCCGCGGGCTAGCGGGCAGGCAGCAGCGTGGCGTAGGTGATCGTGCCGGGAGCGACCTGGACGCCGGTGGTACCGACACGCGCGCCGCTGCTGTCGTAGGCGACGACGCTGGCGAATCCCGGACGGACGCCGGTGAAGGCGCCCATGCCCGTAGCGTCCGTCGCGTCTGGGGCGCGACTGAGCACGCCCCCTTCCATGTACAGCTGGGTGAGCTGGCTCTGCTCCTCGCCAAGCTCATAGCGAATGCCCTCGGAGGGGATGCCGTCGCAGTCGCGTGCCTCCACGAGCAGGCTGCCCGTCGCGGGGTCGTACTCGGAGCCGGCAGCGCGAACGATGCCGGGCATCGCAGCGGAGGACAGCGCCGGCTGCGGCACCCTGCGCGCCACCCGTGGGAACCGTTGTTACAGCAATCGCGCGAGTGAAGCTGCGTTGCGCTGCGTCCTCTGGCCCAGAGTCAGCGACCCACGTTGAGTCGCTACGACAGGGTGCAATCGCGACGCCGCGCTCAGCGCCCGGCGAGCTTGCCGTCGATCCAGTCTTGCATGAAGACGAGTGAGCGCACCGGGTGGTAGCTGTCTTTCCATTCGTCGCCCTTGTAGTCGGCGCCCACGGCGCTGCCGTTGGCACTGGTGGTGGCGAACCATTCGCCCGCGGGCAAGTCTTCCGCCAGCTCGATCCAGTCCAGCGTGCGACCGAGGCGGTCGAGGTAGTCGTTGTCGGGGTCGAGCTCATTCGCCCACCACAAGCCCTCCAGGGCCTCGAACTGTACCCACCAGATCTTGTCGCGGTCGTCCACGCCGCTGAGCGGGCCCGCTTCGAAGTAGCCACCCGCCTGCGCGTCGAAGCCGGCAGTAGCGGAGCGGGCGGCGATGGATAGGGCCGCCGCACGCACGTCGAGATCGTCGCTGCGTCCGAGCACGCGCGCCGCGTCCAGCATGAGCCACGAGGTCTCGAGGTCGTGGCCGTAGCTCACGCGCGGCGTGCCGACGAGCGCCCAGTTCAGCTTGAACTCCGAGTGCACGTAGCCGCTCGGTTGGCGCAAGCGCGTCGCAAATAGATCGAGCAGCTCGTTCAGGCGCGCGCCGACCTGCACGTCTTGCGTCGCTTCATACAGTGCGCTGAACGCCTCGAGCAGGTGCAGGTGCGTGTTCGTGTCCTTCTCGGCGCCGGCGCTCAGCGTGCCGGGATCCAGGCGCTGATCGTAGCCGCCATTGACGGCGTCGTGCCGGCTGGCGTCGATGCTGGCAAAGCGCCCGAGCGCCAGCGCCGTCGCCTCCGCATCGCCAAACACGCGACCGTAGGTGGAGAGCGCGAAGATGGCGTAGCTCTCGGCGAACATCTGCTTCTTCGCATCCACCACGCGGCTGCCGTCGCGGCTCACCTTGTAGACGAAGGCGCCGTCCGCCGCGTCCAGGAAGCTATCCTTCACGAACGCATATTGCTGCGCGGCCTGCGCGCGCACGGCCGGAGTCGGTTGCCGCCGTTCGTACCACGTGCTCAGCGTCCACAGGTGCCGCGTCTCCTGGATCAGCCCCTTGTCATCGGGTGTGCTCGGATTGCCCTGCCGATCGAGCGTGCCGTAAAAGCCACCCGACGCCGGATCGGGCCCGTGCTCGAGCCAGAAGTCCGCGGTCCGCGTCGCGAGCTGCGCGAGCCGCGCCGACAGATCGCTCAGGCGCTCCACCAGTGCCGGGTCGAGCGGGGCAGCGGGGTTGCCCGCATCCGGAACACCTCCGCCGTACGAGCCACCCGCACCGGTGTCGGCCGCCGCGGGGGAGCCGGCATCGCTGACCGCCAGCCCGGCATCTCCGGCGGCCCCAGGGTCCAGGAGCGCGGGTGACCCCGCCACGCCCTCGCTGCCCGGCCCGCCGCTGCCTCCCACCGGGGGCGGATCCGGGTCGAGCGCCGTCAGGCCCGCGCTGCCTGCGGCTGCGGCGGTTGCGCCCGTGCCGCCCGTTCCGATGGGCCCCGCCTCGCGCGCCGCCTCACCGGAGGGGGAGCATGCCGAGCAGGCCAGGAGCCCACCCAAGAGTCCACACACCCTCCCGGTCCAACGCCGTTGCATCAAGCGATGAAACGTAACACGAGCCAGGCGCTGAAGGCCACTACGCCCTCGGCCTGTTGCATCGGCTCAGGTCTTGGGCAGGTGCCCAGCCCAGAACGGGGCGGCTCCGTCTGCTCGCGAATTTTATGGCTCAGCCCTTCTTGGCCTTTTCGCCTTCGGCCTCCGCCTCGGAATCGATCTGCTTGGCGCGCTCCGGCTCCACCTTCTTGATCAGATCGTGCTCCAGCTTCAGATCGCGATCCGTGTCGAGCGCGCTCCACTGGCCCTTCTCCTGCTGCTCCTCGGCGCGGGTGAACTCGATCTTGCAGCTGTTGTCGTCCACGGCGACCCCGGACAGCAAGTAGCGGGTGCGGTGATTCTTGTTCACCTTCCACTCGGTCTCGGCATTGGACGCGTCGGTGTCCTTCACCTCGTAGCCACCGCTGAACAGCATCTTGCGCGCCTCTGGCCAGACCTCGCCCAGCGGCTTCGAATAGACGTAGTTGGCCGTCTGCTTCTCCACGTAGGCATGCTTGGCGGAGGCCGCACGCATGGAGGCGCAGCCCACTTGCTGCCCCAGGAGCAGCGCAACCAGGGCGGCTCCGGGGGCTAACCGGACGATGCGATCGAATAGCTTCGGCATGATTCAGCTCCTTTGCTCGCAGAGAGTACGCCCCGGCAGCCCAGCGCCATAAGCAGTGCCGGCTCGCGTGGGTGGGTGGCTTCGGTACAGTCGCCCGCCCACGCGCCCAACCTCCGCCTCCGGCGCAGCCGTTGCCTGTCAGTGGCCTCGCTAGGCGCTCCCGCCGGTGGCTGTTCCACCGTGCTCGGGTCCTCGCAGTGTCTCCTCGCCGCGTCTCTCGCGTCGAGGCGACCTCCACGCGGTCCCCGGCCTGACCCGCTCGCTGGCCCTGGAATATGCCAGCCGCAACATCCGCATCCGTGCCCGGTGCGCCGGCATCACCGCCACCTCGGTGATGCGCCCGGTCCGAAGCGTTGCTTGGGATGGGCTCGGCCCCGTACGTCGCAGCGCGGCTCCAGGATGTGCCCAACGCGTGACGCCGGCTGGATCACGGCCTGCCTCATGCAGCGTGGGGCGCGCGTTTCGAAAGATGCACAGACGCTGCTGCGCGCAGTGGAGGGCGAGCCTCGGCGGGCCCGCTTCAACCGACGTCACTGGCGCTGGAATAGTATCGGTCTGCGAGAAGCCGGTCGCTCGATCGAGCGCCGAAGCGCACCGTGATCTGGGAAGCCCTGGCGCGAGTTGCATACGAGCATAGTGCGATCTGAGCGAGCCCTCGACGTACCCGCCGCGCCGCGATAGCACGCGGACCTCGCAACGCAGGCGTCGCACGTGCGGCTCTGCATCTGCGCAGAGCGCACCAGCAGCAGCTGACGTGTCCGCTGCATGCAAGAGCGCGAGCCACCTCTACCATCGAAGCCGAGAGAAGCATGACCAAGAGAACTGCCCTTCCCATCGGGATCGCTTGCATCGCACTGGGATGTGGCCCAGCGGGTGGGGGCCAAGAGTCGGAGTCTTTCGAACTCCTTCCCTTTGGGGGAATGACGCCCAACACGGCGACAGCTCCAGCGGCGGGCCAAAACCGGGGCAACCCCGTTGCGCCGGGCGGGCTCGTCGGGCAAAGCGGAGTGAACGAGGGGGCGGGCAATCCGGGCCTGGCGGCTCCGACCGGGGCTCCGGCGGCGACGGGCGCCACCGGCACTCCAGCTCCCGCCGGTGCGCCCGCGACGCTCGACGTCACGATCCAGGCGGAGACGCTCAACCAGGCCGTGTCCAAGGGCTTTGGCATCGAACCGGGCGGGACGGCGGTGGGCGGCTTCGAGGTCGGCAGCGTCATCTGCTTCGACAACGTGGACTTGACCGGCGTCCAGAGTATCGACGTGTCCTACGCCCGCAACCAGTCGGACGTCTCTTCCTTCGCGCGCTTCGCCATCCTGTGGGGCAGCAATGACGTGGCGACGGCCATGAACCTCGGCGAGAAGCTGACGTCCGGCACCGGCGGCTGGACGACGTTCCAGACGCTCAACGTGGGGCTGGGGCGCGCAGTCTCCGGCGTGGGGCAGCTCTGCTTCCGCGGTCTGCAGGGCAACGGCATTTTCAACATCGACAGCTTCACGCTGAGGCGCACCGCCGGCACGAACGACGGCGTCACCGATTTCAAGATCCCCACGCCCACGGGTCCGATGGTGCCTGCGGTCCGAGTCGTGGGGAGAGAAGTGCAATTCGGAGGCCCGGGAACGAGCGTCGCGGGCAACTCCTTCTTCTGGTCCAATGGCAAGTACGGCGCCGACCAGTTTTACACCGCGGAAACGGTGAAGTGGCTCAAGGACAATTGGGGCTCGCAAATCGTGCGTGCCGCCATGGCCGTCGACGACAACAGGCCGGGCGGGACGACGACGATCGAGCAGCTCGGCGGCTACCTCACGCAGCCGTTTGACAACAAGTTCAACGTGCAGAAGGTCGTCAACGCCGCGATCGCCAACGGCATGTACGCCATCATCGATTTTCACGGCCACCGCGTGCAGGACGAGACGGACGAGGCCGTCCGGTTCTTCACCGAGATGGCGACCTTCTACGGCAACTTCAACAACGTCATCTACGAAATCTACAATGAGCCGACGAACACCTCGTGGGCAGAGATCAAGGCGTACGCAAACCGGGTGATTCCCGCCATCCGCGCCGTCGACCGCGACAACTTGATCATCGTGGGCACCCCGAACTTCTCGCAGGACGTCGACGTGGCCTCTGCCGACCCCATCGACGACGACAACGTCGCGTATACCCTGCACTTCTACGCGGGTGAAGGCGCACATGCCCAGCTGCGCACCAAGGCGACGACCGCGATGAACGACGAGGTCGCCCTGTTTGTCACCGAGTGGGGCACGACTCCCGCGAACGGTTTGGGCTCGCCCGACCAAAATTCCACGAACACCTGGATGGACTTCCTCGAGACCAACAACATCTCGCACTGCAACTGGGGTGTGGCGGATCAGACGCAGCAGGGCGCGGCACAACTGCAGCGCGGCGCGAGCCCCTCGGGCGGTTGGACCGACGCGCAGCTCTCTGCTTCGGGCCAGCTGGCAAAGCGCATCATCAGCGGCTGGTAACGCTGCCCGCGCTGCTGGAGCGAAGAGCCGGATCCGGGCGTACGCGCTCGGCCAGGGAGCAGGCACGCAGGTCCCGGCGGCGCCCCCTGGACGTGAGCTTCTCCCTGGACCTGTGCCCAGCCACGGGGCATCGTCGCAGCGGGTGACCCCTCGAGACCTGTTGCCTGCAGCATCTCCGGACCTCCGCTTGCGGCGGCTCGGCGCCTGGACCCCAGGCGAGAGCTCGCTCACTGAGCCGATGGCGCGGCAGCGGCGGGTCTCGGCGTACTTGAAGCTGCTCTGCGTGCTGTTCGGAAGCTTCTGGTGTCTCGACACCCTCCAGTTTGCCTGGCGCGGCGCAACCTCGCGCCTGGTCGAACTGGGTCACGTGATGCAAGGGGTCTTCGCGCTCGGGGTCCTCCTCTGCTCGGTGCTGTTGCGCGCCCGCGAACGCTCGGCTCAGCTCATCGCGAACCTGGAGAGCGCCGCGACCCTCGGGCTCGGCCTGGTGTCACTCGCGATCTTGCACACTGCGCCACGAGAGCAGACGCCGGTGGGTCCGTTGATGGGGCTCGCACTCACGCTCGTAGCCCGCGCCGCCCTCGTGCCGAGCAGCGTGTGGCGTACGCTGGGCGTCGGCGCGGGGGTGACCGCGCTCGGGGCCGCGAGCTACGGGCTGAGTCCGTTTCACGCGCAGTTATCCGGGTTTGCCGGCGTCTGGCTGCTAGCCTTCACGCTCGTCTCCGCGTTCGTGGCACGTGTGATCTATGGGCTGCAAGACCAGGTTCGCGAGGCCCGGCAGCTCGGACAATACGTGCTCGAGCAGAGGCTGGGCGAGGGTGGCATGGGAGTGGTCTACCGTGCTCAGCACGCCATGTTGCGCCGTCCTACCGCGGTCAAGGTCATGTCGAGTCAGCTCTCCGACGAACGTCACCTGGCTCGATTCACGAGAGAGGTACAGCAGACGGCGCGGCTCACTCACCCCAACACCGTTACCGTTTACGACTACGGACGGACGCGTGAGGGCGTCTTCTACTATGCCATGGAGCTATTGGACGGCGCCAACCTGGAAGAGGTGGTGAACGTGAGCGGCATCCTGCCGGAGGCGCGCGTGGTGAGCATCCTCGATGGAGTGGCAGGCGCTTTGGCCGAGGCGCATGGCATCCTGCTCGTGCACCGCGACATCAAGCCGTCCAATGTCATGCTATGTGATCAGGGTGGCATCCCGGATACGCCGAAGGTGCTCGACTTCGGTCTGGTCCGAGACCTTCAGACGAACCACGGCGTGACGGAAGCGGGCGGCATCGCGGGCTCACCCGCCTTCATGTCTCCCGAGGCGATCCGGGCGCCGGACACGGTGGGGCCCGCCAGCGACCTGTATGCGCTGGGCGCGGTGGGGTATTACTTGCTGACGGCGCAGCACGTATTCGACGGGCAGACGATTCTCGAAGTCTGCAGCCACCATTTGCTCACGCCACCCGTGCCGCCGTCAGAGCGCCGCGGCGTCGCGCTGCACCCGGAGCTCGAGCTCCTGATCATGCGCTGCCTCGAAAAGGATGCGGCGCAGCGCCCTGCCAGCGCCAGCGAGTTCCAGTCAGCGCTGCGGGCGCTCGAACTGGCACCGGACTGGCGCGCCGTCGACGCGCGCCGATGGTGGCAGACGCATCGCCCCACCATCGAGCTACGCCGCAAAGTCGCGCAACGAGATCGGGCAGGTTCATCGCTGACGCTGCAGGTCGATCGGGCGGGCCGGTACTGACCGATCGCGCCCATCGCCGGCCATCGCAGCAGTCCTCGAATCGAAGGCGCGTTCCGCGCCGCGAGATTGATGCGAGGGCTTCGGATATTGGCGCCGGCCGCGGCCCGACGCGGGGCTGCGCGGGCTTTCCCGCGCAGTTGCCCTGGTCTGGTTCCTTGCGGGAGCTACTTGTTCTGGGCGGCCGCCCCTCGAATGGCGGCGGCTCTGCCCGCGGCGGCCGCGGCTTGCCCCGCTGCCGCCGCGGCCCGGGAGATCTCCTGGGCGTTCATGGGTGGCGGGGGCGGCGGTAGGTTGCCGACCTTCTCCGTCTCCGAGAGCAATGTGGCCGGCGCCGGGTCGGCGAGCAGGGCCTGTGCGGAAGTCAGGCGCACGCCGCTCTTGTAGTTGGCTTGATAGGTGACCTTGGGAATCGGCAGAGTACTGGTGAAGAGCAGATCACAACGCGGCTTGCTACTGGAGAGCGTGCAGGTGATCTCGGAAATGTATTTGTTGTTGTTCAGTCGAACACTGTTCTTCCCCCCACGCAGCACGGCCGTGTGGCGCTCCAGCGGGCCCACGGCGATGTCATCCGCGAGCTTGCTGCCTTCACCGGGGCTGTTGTCTGTCACGCGATCGGCAAAGAAGCAACCCTCGGTCGGGCGGAGCCGCAGCCATTGCGTGTTGCGCATCTTGGTCTTCTTCTTCTCCAGGCGAGCGGCGTTGCCGGTTTCCTTGATGGCTTCAACGACCTTCAGCTTGATGTCGTCCTTCTTGTACGCCTCGAGGGACAGGGTCAGCTCGTAGTCGTTGTCGTCGCCGAACAGGTCATCACTCCCGTCATAGCGATCCCAGACGGCCGGCTCGAACAGCTTCCAGTAGTCGGTGATCGCGACGGAGGTGACCGGCTCTTCGCGGCCCGGTATCGTCTCGGAGAAGTCCGCGATCCCACCTCCTTCTCCCGGCAGGCCGACGGCGATTCCGCACTGGCGCGCGGGCTTGGGCACGAGCTGAGCGAAGGCCGCTGGATTCTGCTTGAGCCACCAGTTCGCCAGTGCCGAGCATTGCGAGGGGATCGTGCCGATCGTGCGCGTATAGGCTTGGCACACGTGGTAAGAGTTCGAGAGCGCGTCGCGGAGCTTGGTCAAGTAGGTCTCCGACTTGGCCAAGTGTGCGTCCCAACCTCTCCTGGTGGCGGCGTCCCCCACCGCTGCCGGTCGAACGCCGTTCCTGACGTCCTGGATCTGACCCAAGTACGACTGAATTTCCCAGGAGATGTTCATCAGGGGCTCGAGCACGCGATCGTCCGGATCTTTGGCAGCAGCGAGCGCCTCTTTGCTCGGCCAGTTTTCGAGTTCTGAATACGAGCGTACCCACAGGCGTTTGACGAAGCCGTTGCCCTTGGGCAGGAAGTTCGTGTAGCGGTCGGTGAGCTCAGCGATGTTCTTCGGCTGCGGCGAGTTGACGTCGGTCGAGTCCATGTCCACTTTCACGCGCTCGGTGGACTTTTGCTTGGCGAGCTTCTTGTCCAGGTCAACCAGGGCTTCCCAGTTGGCGACCTTGGCGACCCTGCCGGTGGTGGAGAATACGTTCGACAGCTCTCGGGCTACACTTTCGCTCGAGGTCTGCAAGCTGGCGATCCCGTGCAGCTCGAAGGATTCCTGCATGCCGTCCACGAAGACGTCCCCACAAGCGTCCTTGAACGCTTGGAGCCCACCGGGCGCCAAGATCTTCGTCGGCCAGTCGCCCGCCAGCTTGGGTCCTTGGACATAGCGGGGCGGCGCCTCGGCCACGATCGATACCTCCAGGGCTTGGGAATCGGTGTTGATGCGCGATTCTCGCAGCATGCGCAATCGATTGCTGATCGTCGCATCCAGAACGGCGACGTGTACGCCCGCGGCCGCGGCGAAGTCGAAGTTCATGGATTCTCGCAGGTCCGCCGTGCTGCGCAGGTAGTTGAAGTTCGCGGCCTTGCGTCCCGGGACGACGCGATCGTCCACGCCCGTGTAGGTCACGCATTTGTTCAGCTTGGATGTCCGGTTCGCCATCACGATGCCGCGGCCGAAGTCGGCGCGCTCTACCGGAGCGATCGGGACGTTCTCCGCCCCTGCGAGTGATGTCGTCGTGCTCAGCAACACGGCGAGGGTGAAGGCGTTTTTCAGTCGAATCATGGTTTCCTCCTCTGGGTGAACGGTCGATGGCTGTACGCGGGCGTGCGCCAACCTCTGCCCTCTGGTCTGGCAATGGTCGAGATGTGGTTCGACCGAAGGTTGCGCTAGCGAGCCGTGCCGGCGATGGCTTGGGCCGAGATCGCGGTCTTGGTCGCGATGTTGAGCCGATGGATGTCGACGACTCGCTCCAGAAACGAAAGCGCCGTCTCCTCCGCAGCGCTCGGCACGCTGCCGTGGGTTTCAGCGGCGCTGCGTCTCGCGCGCACGGCGGCGGGAATGTCTCGAATGTGCTCGAGGCCAAGGCCTGCGTCGCGGAAGGCCTGGAGGAAGGTCAAGACGCCGACCTTCGAGGTCTTGACCGTGGCCAGGTTCTGATCGCCGCCGGGACCTCCGAAGCACAGAGCCACCCAGATGCGCCGCTCGAGCGGAGCCAGTCGATGGACGGCGCTGGTGCCGCGGGCGGTATCCGCATCGAGATAGTAGCGCCCGACCTTCCTCGAGAGTTCGTTTTGAGACCGACCGACGGCGGCGAATGCAAAGGCCATCAAGCGGCGTTCGGGGATCTTGGCGGCTCCCTTTCTTGCGGTCTTCTCCGTGGGATCGGAGCGCTCCATGGCGGGCGACTTGATCCAGCTTTCGGGCACCAGTCCGGTCTTTACGTATTCGTTTCGGAACTCGTACAAGAAGTCCAAGCCCGACTTGCCATACGTATCCGCCATGGCGGAGCCGGACTCGAGGTTGTTGCTGCCGGCCTCTCGCATCGCGATGGTAAACGCCAGCGGCAGATCGATGCTGGCTGCGCCCGGCTGCGCCAGCACCACCTCCAGCTCGGACAACCAGGCCGGTGTCGCGGTCCCCGCCGTAGCTTGTCGAACGCGCTGGAAGTGACCGTACACGTTGATCTCCGCGAAGCGCGCCAGGCTCTTGATCTCGACCGGATCGTCGAACTGCGGATTGCTGGTCGTCGTCGAGCGATGGATGCTCGGTAGGTCGACCTGTTCTGCGACGCCGTTCACCGTGGCGAGGAACGTGGGCCAGGAGCTGGGCAGCGAGCGGAACAAGCGGCGCGCGGGTGAGTCGGTGGCGGGCGCCGCCGGGCGCGGTGGTGCGGGTTCGGGTTCGTTGCTGGCGCCGGGTTCCTGAGCTGCGGCGGCAGGCAGCCAGAGCAGCGGATACGCGCTGCCCGTCGAGGTCTGGGTCAAGGGTTTGACCGCGCTACCCCCCGCCGCGAAGCGAGCCGCCATGGACAACCCCCCATTGGGACGCAGGTTGTCCTGGATCGTCGCATCGAAGTAGCGCGCCCGATTCCACGCGGACGCTTCGATCCAGCGCCAGTCGATGCCTGCGGCCTTGGCGATCGTGGTGACGGAACGAGGTCCCGAGACGGCGACCTGGTAGAAGCGCCCGGGCGCGGGCTGAGCGCTGACCTGGCTCGCTGGCAGTGGCGGGGCGGCAAACGACAGGCTCGGAGCTGCCGTGAACGCGGCGAGCAACGCAGCCACCGCGCAGGGTCGTCGCAGGGACGAGGAAAGTGAGAGCATGGAATGGGTCATGAATCCTCCAGATGGGCAGGTACTACGCCTCGGCGCCCCAATTGCCTCCCTGGCGATGGCCCATGCCAGGCCGCCCTGCGAATGCCGAGGAACGCCCTCCCTGCCGCAGCCTGCGCCGCTCGGGATGACAGATGAGGTACAGATGCACGAGACGGCTCGTTTGCCCGGCGACCGCCAGCACGCGGCCGAGCGAAGCGGCGCCGGTCCTGCGCCCGGTGCAACGAGCGGCGCCGGCGCGCCGGGCTCTCTGGGCTGAGCCTTGGCGTAAAGCCCGTCCTCCTCGCGATGCTCGAGCCACCGGGGACGCGCGGAACAGAGCCGCCAGCGTACGGCACCTCACACGACCCGGCGCACTGTCAGAATGCCACGCGCCGCACGGAAAGCGAGACGATCGGCACCAGCGTGCTCACGCTCGGCGCCCCCTCGATCCGCTGCAAATGGTAGTCCAGCCCGACCCCCACGCCCGGTACAAACTGGAACAGGCGTGCCAGCTCCAGATCCAAATACAGCTCCCCGCTGGCATCCAGCTCCCGCGTCCGGCTGTCCGTCGCCACGAACTCGGTCATCGCGCCCACGCTGGCGGTGCTGACCAGCCGCGTCAACTGATGGTACTCTGCCTCGGCTCGCCCGCGCAGCGCGAGCGCCTCGGGCAGCAAGATCCACTCGGCGCGCAGCCGCGCTTCGGCCATCAGCGCTGCCGAATCGTCGTCGTCCACCTGGACCTCTCCGACTCCGAATTCCACACCGGTAGCGCTGTAGCTCTCGACCTGTACGCCTCCGCCGATCCAGACACCAAACGCAAGGCGCGGCGTGCGATGCCGCAGCCCGGCCAGGGCCTCGCCGCGAAACAACACCGATAGCTCCTCGGCAAACAAGGTCGGGTTCCGAGCTGCGTCGAACCAGCTGGAGTCGGTGTCGAACAACGTCGTCTCGAAGCTGCCGCGCGCCTCGAGCCGCGTCTGCGCGTCGAGATCGAAGGCAAACCAGCCCTCCGCACGGCCACCCCCGTGCAACGTGGAGCTGTCGACGCTGCTGCCCGACAGATCGAAGACACTGATGTTGCCGCGCACGGCCAGGCCCCAGGCACCGGCATCGTAACCGAGCAGCGCGGCGCCGACGAGGTTGAGGCGATCGTCCTCCAACTTCGGAACTCCGAGGTTGGCGTTGAAGAGCACCCCCTCGCTCCAGGGACCGAGGCCGAGCAGGGCGGCCTGCACGACGCGGCGCGCTTCATCCACGCTGCGCACGTCCGCAAAGCGCAGCACGCTGTGCGCCGCCGTCATCACGCGCTCGGGCAGCTGTGAGCGCTCCACGAGCCACGTCTGGAGCAACTCGAGCGCCTTTTCGCTGTCCCCGGCCAACAGCGCCTGCGCCAAGGGCAGGAGCTCCGGCGGCAGCCCGCTCGACTGCTCGCGAATCACGCCGAGCGCGGCCTCCACCAGCCCGAGCTCCGAAGCCAACAGCAGGGCCAGGGCGAGCGGATCATCCTTGGCTGCCTGCCAGCGCCGCCACTGCCGCTCGACCCACAGCGCCCGCTCCAGCAGCTGCAGCAGCAACGCTTGCTGCGCGGGCGTCAGGCGCGGCAGCGACGCCGTCGGGTCCAGCGCCGCCAGCCGACGCTGCAATTGCTCCAGCAAACGTTGCTGGAGCTCGCGCGCTCGCCGCTCGATCTCGGCCCTCTGCCGGCGCAGCTCGGCCTGCCCCTCGGAGAGCGCTCCGCCCGAGACACGGTCCAGCTCGCGCGTGACTCCCGCCGACGAGGGCTCGAGCACTAACTCCAGCACCTCCAACGCCAAGCGCAGCGCCGCGCACGCCTGCTGCTCCGGCGGCGCGCCCCCGAGCGCCCACGGCAACGGCGCGAGCGCCCGCGCCTGCTCGTCCAGCGGGCAGTCGAGGGCCGAGGCCAGCTCTTGCGCCCAGCGCAGCGGATTGGGATCGGCACCGATCTGGGCCAAGAGCGCGAGCGCCAGGCGTTGCTCCGGACTGATCTGCAGTCGCGCCAGCGCCAAGTAGCGTTGCGGGGCCGCCATCAGATCGAGCAGCAAGCGCGCTTTCACCTGTTCGAGCACGATCGGGCCCGGAGCACAGAAGCGTGGCAAGAGCTCACGCACCTCGGCGCTCGCGCACAGGCCGTCCACCAGTTCGCGGGCGAGCTTCTGCCCGAGCGCACCCAGCTCCGCCACGGGCGGCGTGCCGAGCGCCTGCTCGATCTGCTGCTGCACGATCGGCGCTGGCACCAGCTCGGCGCTGCGCGCGCCGCTGGCGCCGAGCAGGGAGACGCAAAACCAGAGAGCGCCGATGGCGCGCGGCACGCTGGCGAGGCCTCGGAGCGGCACGGCGTTCAGTGCGGCACGGGGGTTACAAGCGGCAGGCGCCCCAGGCGTCCCCCAGGATCTGGATGGGATCACAGTTCGCGCAGATCGCCGCGCTCGAGGCGATGGCCGGGCTTCTGCACAAGCGGCGATTCGCGGTGGCGGGAGAGCTGGCGGGGCAATCCGCCCGGCATTCGACCGCGAGCGCCACGTTCCCGGCCACGCTCGCCGCGCAGCAGACCAGCCCTGCACCACAATCCGAATCCTCATCGCAGGTGATGCGGGCATTGGCGCTCACGCCGGCGGCGGCGGCGCCGCCCCCGGGCAGCACGCAGGCCGCAGTGGGGGCGATGCAGGAGAAGCGCGGCGACGCCGCGGGAACCTGGCAGCAGAAGCTGTTGCCCCCGTCACAGACCGGCGAAGAGGCGAGCAAGCCGCAGATCACCTCCGTGGTGTTGCAGTTCCCGTTGGCATCACAGCGCCCGGCGCTCGAGGTGCCGTTGGGATCGCAGCTCGCCCCCGCTGGGCTCGGGGCGCGCGCACAGGAGTTGGCTGGGGTCGCGCAGCTGCCGAGGCTCGAGCAGGCATTTGCCGCCGGGCTCGGCGGGAAATCGACGCACGGGCTGTCCGCGGGGCAGGTCACCGGGGGGCACGAAAAGTCCGTGGCCGGCATCAGGTCGCAGGTGCCGGTGCCCGGACGGCACTGCTGGCAGTCGCCGGTGCACGTCGATTCGCAGCACACCCCGTCCACGCACGGGCGACCGTCCGCGCACTGCGAGGACGTCGTGCAGGCAGCGCCCTGCGCGCGTTTGGGCACCGTGCAGCCGCCCTGCGCGTCGCACAGGGCGGTGCCGCTGCAGCTCTGGCCGTTGTTGATGGGCGTGCCCGTGCACAGGCCGGCACCCGTACCGCAGAAGCCACCGCTACAACGGTTCTGGTTGATGCTGGCGGGAAACTGCCGGCAGCTCTCGCTCGGCGGGCAGGCAATGACGCCGCAGGCCGCGTCGTCTGCAATGTTGGTGCAGCTCGTGCCGCTGGCGGCGCAGCGCCGGCAGGCGCCCTCACAATTGCCGGTGCAACACACGCGCGCGCCGCCCGCGGTGGCCTGGCAGCTCGAGCCGGCGCCACATTGGGCGTTGGAGCTGCACGCCTCCCCCGGGCCGAGCAAGCAACCGCCCTGCGCCAAATTGCAGCCCAGGGAGCCGCAATCCTCCGCCGCTTCCCATTGCCCGCCGACGCAGCGCTCGAGATTGCCCGCCGCGCAGCGCTGCTGGTCATTGTTGCAGACCGCCGCGAGCGCGCAAGAGCTGCCGTCGCCCGCGCACACCTGCGTTGCGCTGCAGGGCTGCGCGCAACACAGGCTGGCGCCCGCTGCGGTCGGACGGCAGGCGCCGCTCGCACACTCGCCGTTCGACGAGCACGCCTCGCCGGCCACCAGCGTGCAGTTGCCGTCCGCGCCGCAGTTGCAGGCAGCCCCGTCCCGGCTCGCCGCGCTCGGGCTGAACTCGCAATCGGAGACGTCCCGGCAACGCCCGGGCTCCGCGCAACCCTCCGCCGGCAAGTCCCCGGCGTAGTCGCGACACACGTTGTCCGTGGGACAGTCCACCGCCGGGCAGGCGGGCTCCGTGTCCGGCGCTGCGGAGCACGTGCCATCCTCGGAACAGCGTTCGCACGGTCCGTTACAGGCGCTCTCGCAACAGCGCAGGCTGCCCTCGCGATCGGCAGCGCAGAACCCCGTGCTGCAATCGCTGCCCAACTCGCACGTGGCCCCCGCCGCCAGTTGCCCCACGCAGCCCGCTGCACCACACACGCGGCCCTCTCCGCAGGGGGCGCCCCGCTCCGCGAGCCGCGCGGGCGCACACAGAGCGTCCAGACCCGCGCACACGCCGAGGTCGCTGCAGCTCGGCTGCGCCGGGTCCTCCGGGTAGTCGAAGCAGTTGTCGTCCTCGGGGCAATCTACCGGCGGGCAGCGCACGTCCGAGGCGGGCACGTCTACGCACAGCCCCGTCTCCGAACACGCCTGACAGGCTCCATCGCACGGCGTGGCGCAACACACCCGACCTCCGTCGCGCGTGGCTTCACACTGCTCGCTCGCGCACTCGCCGTCCGCCTGACAAGGCGTGCCGTCCCCACCCAGCCCCTCGCTCGAGATGCAGTGCCCGCTGCCATCACAGCTACCGCGGCCACCGAGGCAGGCGCTGCTCGGCGGCGCATCGCTGAAATCGCACTGCGCTGACGTCGCACAGAAGCCCGTGCCGACGCAGCTGCCTGCGGCCACGTTGCCCAGATATTGCCGGCAATCGCTGGACGGCGGACACACCACCTCCGGGCACCTGGAGTTTGGATCCTCCGGCACGCAAGGCTGCGCGACCGGACCATCCAACGGCAGCCCCTGCGAGCCAGTGGCCACCTCGGAGGTCGCATCCGGCCGCGTGACGTCGCTGCGGTCGCCGCCCAGGCCTGTGGTTCCGCCGGAGGCGGAGAGGCCGGGCAGCGCGCTTTCACTCTCTCGCTCGAGCCCGCTGATGTCGACCCGCTTGTTGACACAAGCGCTGCAACACAACAACAGGCACCAGATGCGGCCCCGCACCGTCCAACCACCAGCCATCTCGATTCCCTCTGCTGCTTCCGTGCGCTGAACCGCTCAGGCCGGTCAAGGCAAATGGCCCTGCCAGCGACGACAGCACTACGCTCGGTCGCGCACCGACGTGCCCCGTCCCGGGGGGACCTGCCGGATTTCTCGAATCCGTACCTCATCTGTCATGCGGGTGGTGTATGCGCGGGGGGAGGGGGCCGGCACTTCTGGATCGGGGTTGCTCATGAATATCGCACGGAAATTTTGCACGGAGCAGCGCGCCAATCGCGCCCTCCGGCTCGGCCTGGGGCTCTCGGTGCTGGCGTTCGGGCTATCGCCCCATCGAGCGCTGGCCGAGACGACGGTCGAGCGCTCCTGCGACGGCGGCTACCAATTGAGCTTCACCCGCATCAACGGTGAAAAGCCGGCGAAATCCTCCCTGATGGAGTTCGGCAAGTTTGGCGCCCGCCGCGGCTGCGGCAAGAGCGTCCCCAACCGCTGCCGCGAGCGCGCGCGGGAGGCCATCTTGACCTGCGGCGAACGCCACTGGGGTCGACTCACGGAGGGGGACGCGCCAGCGCAGTGCAGCGGCGACGAGGGCATTCGCAACTATTCGGTGGCATCCATGCAGCTCGAGGTCGAGCGCGTCGCTTGCTGCGCCACCAAGACCAGCTTCGATTCGGTTCAGGTCTCCGTCCGGGTCTACTCTCGCGGCATCGAGGCCTGCACCAACGGTGGCCCCGGACGCCCCTCCGACTTCCAGGTGACTCGCAGCCTGAGCGACAACTACCCGATCGACTGCAAGAAGGTGCGCGCCGCCAAACCCTGCTCCGCGCGCTAGCTCGCAGCGTTCTCTGCGACCCTGCGCGCCGCCGTGCGCCGCCGGCGCAGCCCCACGCAAGCCAGCGCGGCCAGCAGCCCCACCGCCCAGGAGCCGCCGCTCCGTGCACTCAGCTGGCAGCCGCTGCTCTGAGCCGACGGCGTCGCGGCATTGTCGCTCGCCAGATCCGCGCTCACGACTTCATTGATGGGGCTGCCGTTGCCGGTGAGCGCGTGCTCCAGCTCGCCGTCGTTGCCGGGTTGATCGTCCGGCGCAGGTCCGGGCGACGGAGTGGGCGTCACGGGCTCCTGATTCTCGCCTTCGAACCGGTCCGGCAACGTCACTGTCTTCCAGTCCGTCCAGCCCGAGAAGGCGCCCGTCAGATCGAACGCGCCGAAGCGGAGGCGCGTGGAGGCGCCGAGCTGTGCGCCGGGCCAGTTGCCCACGCAGGGTGCCTTGCCGACAAACGCGCTGCCCTCCGGCACGTTGATGAGTCTTGCATCCTCCAGGCTGCCGGTGAGCGTCGTGGTATCCAGGGCGGGACCGCCCTCCAGGTCGAGGACGACAATGGTGTTCTGCGGGCTGATGTTCTGGAACCACGCGACGAGGCTCTCGCCCCAGCCGCTGTCTGCCTGGGCTCGGACCTGCATGCCGTCCAGGCTCGGCAAGGCGGGCGGGTCGTTGCGCGGGCCGGCACCCGTGGTGAAAGAAGCGGGCTGTGCGCCCTCATAGTTCTCACACTGGAAGCCGTAGCGGGCCTGCGGCTCGAGCTCCGCGTCGGGACGGAAGACCGCCACGCCGTACTGGCCCGACGTGAGCAGCGTCTGAGTGCCGCCAACGGCCTCACCCTGCGCGTCGGTCACCCGCAGCTCAAACGCGCTGGTGTCATTCCAGCGCGTGCACCAGATCAGGGTATTGGTGGGTACGTCGGTCGCCTCCCAGGCGGGCGCCATGACGCCCGGCGCCTCGCAGCTGAGCGCTCCAGCGGAGCCGGCGACGCTGCTGAGCATCGACCCGATGCTGGCGGCGGCGAGCAGGGAACCCAGTGAGTAGCGCATAGACTTTGCTCCGATGAGGAGCAGCCTTGCCGCGCGGGGGGGCGCAGCAAAGACTGCCACCCCCGCTCAAGCAAGGCTCATGCCGCGCCGCGCGCGCGCACGAGGGGCGATATTTTCCATGATTTCCGGCATTTCAGCACTGTGCCACAGTTGTGCCAGTCGCCTGGACGGCCCTCAGCGGTGCCACGGCTGCAGCCCGGAGCGATGAACTCGGCGTCGACGTCGGCGAGTCGAGCAAGCGCCTTGTGTCGCACCACCCGGCGCGCACGCTACGCGCAGAGCCAACCCGCGACGATTCACCTGCGACGACCGAGCGTCACAGGCTGCGCAAGAACTCGAGCAGCGCCGCGTTCACCTCTCGCGGCCTCTCTTGCTGGGTCCAGTGGCCGCAGCCCGGCAGCGAGAGGGTGCGCGTGAGCCGGGGCACGCGCTCGCGGAGCTTGGCGATGGCGCCGCTCACACCGACCAGGCTGTGCGCCACGTCACGATCTCCGAGCATGAACAGCGCAGGCACCGTGATCGGCGCGCCCTGCCAGGGTCGCATGAGGTCCCAGTTCCGGTCGATGTTTCGGTACCACTCGAGCCCCCCGCGGAAGCCCGTGCGCTCGAACTCGCGCACGTACGAATCGAGATCCGCCTCGGTGAGCCAGGCGGGCAGCGCGCTCGGCTCACCGAGATACTCGAACAGATCGCTGTTGCGCGGCAGCATCAAACCGGTCTCTGGGGGGCGAGCGTTGTCGCCCGAGAGCGCATACAGCACGCTGCGCAGCGTGCGACGCACGTCGGCCTCGAACACGCGCTCTGCCACGCCGGGCTCCTGGAACAGCAGCTGGTAGTAGATCGAGTGCTCGTCGCTAGGCATCAGGCGCGTGGGCCGCTGTGGTGGCCGTTGGAACGGAATGCTCAGCCCCACCACGGCGCGGAAGCGATCCGGGCGCAAGAGCGCCGCATGCCAAGCCACCGGGGCCCCCCAGTCGTGGCCCACGATCACGGCGCTCTCGAGCGAGAGCGCGTCGAGCAAACCCAGCATGTCGCCCACGAGGTGCAGGAGCGTGTATTCATCGGAGGCGGCCGGGCACTCCGAGCGACCGTAGCCTCGCATATCGGGGGCCAGCGCGAGAAACCCCGCCTCGGCGAGGGCCGGCAGCTGGTGCCGGTAGGAATACCACGACTCGGGGAAGCCATGGCACAGCAGTACCGCCGGGCCTCGCCCCTGCATCGCCACGTGCAGACGCACGCCATTCGCGTCGACCTCACGGTGCACTACCTCGCTCATGATCTCATCCTCCGTCGTTCATCCACGGCGCAGCCGCTCGCGCAGGGCCGAGTAACTGCTCCAGAGCGGTCGCCAGCGCCCCGAACGCGTGCCCTCGGCAACCGCCCATGACTGCTGGACCTCCCTACACCGACGCACGACCCGGAGCTCGGTCGCGCACGTACCGCCGTTTGGCGGGACCGCGCCTGGCCACACGAGCTGCGCCCGCCAGGTCGGCGATGGGCTGCGTGCTCTTCATGACGCCCGCCATGCCGAACGCCGCAGCCAGGAGGATCTCAGTGCCAGTCGTCCAACCCGACCAGGCGCCGCCCGAGCGCCGTCAACTTCGCTGGCTCACCCGGTTCCGGATCCACCTGATACCGCACGTTCCGCCACCAGGGAGGCGGCCGCTTCGTCTGCCACCAGGCAACCTGCTCGGCTGCCGGCCAATCGCGCACGCCCGGCCAGCCTCCTCCCTGGCGAGGCGCCCGGAACAGGCTCACCGCCTGCATCAAACGCGGTTCCGGCGAGTGGTTCCAGCCGGGACCGTGCGGTAGCTTCGCATTCCAGATGATCAGATCGCCGGCAGCGCCGGTCACGGGCGTCATCGGCTCGCCAGAAAAATCGGCGGAGCGGTGGCCCCACTCGGCGGGCTTGTCGGCGAGCCAGGCCGCGAGGTTCTGATAGATCTGGGGCAGCGCGCAAAACGGCGCGCGCTCCGCCGTGGCGTCCGTCAGATAGACGATGGCCTGGTAGTTGGTGACGCTGAGCCGCGGATCGCCGTCCCAGTGCATGCGCGGCCCGGGATCACCGGGGCGATGGGGCGGTACAAACCCGATGCGATCCATCGTCACCCAGAGTTTCTCCGTCTGCCAGAGCTCGGAGAAGGTCTGGTGCAGTCGCGGGTGCTGGCGGATGTCCCACAGGCTCTGGTGATGGTGGACGGGGATGACTCCGCCGTAGTGATACCAGCTGCTGGGCTCCTCGAGCCGGACCAGCGAGAAGGACGCGAGCGCCGCGAGCACGCGCTGCGTGAGCTCCGCCGGGATCACGCTCGGTACACGGGTGTAGCCCAGCGTCTCGAGCTCTCGGCGATGTTCGGGGGTGAACAGCATGCGCGGCATTGTCGCCTTCGTTGGACGGCCGGAGCAAGCACGTCGCTACGCCCCGTTTGAACGTCCGCGAGAGCGGCCGGAAACGCTTCCACCGGGCGCTCGAGCGGCACTGCACGGTGCGGCACCGGGAGCGCAGCTTCGTGTGGCTCGAGAGCAGCCCTGTGGGGTGGGCGGATCGCGGGAGTACCCGAGGCAGCGGCTTGTGAGTACGAGAATCAACACGTACGCTGGGCCATGGCTACGCGCCGCTCCAGCCGACGCGCGCTCTGTGCCGCCCCGGCGCCCTGGGTCGTTACTGCCTGCGCCTGCCTGTGTGCCTGTGGCGGAGCGTCCTTGCCCGCTGACCCGCCCCGGGCCCAGCACCCGGCGGGCTTCGTGCAGGTGCAGGGCCAGCAACTCGTGCTCGATGGACAGCCCTACCGCTTCGCTGGCGTCAATCTCTGGTACGGCGCCTATCTCGGCGCCGCTGAGACCGGAGACGTGGTGCGGCTGCGCGCGGAGCTGGATCAGTTGCAGCAGCTCGGCATCACCAATCTGCGGGTGCTGGGCGCGTCCGAAGACGGCCCCATGAAGCACTCGATCAAGCCTGCCTTCCGCGGGCCCGGCCCAGACTACAACGAAGAGCTGTTGCGCGGCCTCGACGTGCTCTTGGCCGAGCTGGGCGCACGCGACATGAAAGCCGTGATCTATCTGAACAACTTCTGGGAGTGGTCCGGAGGGATGGGCACGTACCTGTCTTGGGTCAACGGCGGGCAATTTGTCGACATGGCGGACGCTTCGAAGCCCTGGCCTGCGTATCCGCTGTTCACCATGCAGTTCTACGCGAACGAGGCCGCCAACGCGCTGTATCGCGCCTACGTCGAGGCCGTCGTGACACGCAAGAATAGTGTGACCGGGCTGCCTTACGCCGCAGATGGCACGATCATGGCGTGGCAGCTAGCCAACGAACCGAGGCCAGGCGCGGATGCGCGTCCGGGCCACCACACCTTTCCGGAGTTCTATCGCTGGATCGATGAGACGGCGGCGTTCATCGACTCGCTGGACGGCCATCACTTGGTCTCGACGGGCAATGAAGGCCGGATGGGGTGTGCCGATCAGGCCTCCTGCTTCCTCTCCGCGCATCAGTCCGCCCATATCGACTATCTGACCGCGCACATCTGGCCGAAAAATTGGGGCTGGCTGGTCGACGACCAGATGGAAGCCACGATGGATCGTTCGCTGACGCGTGCGGTCGCCTATCTGGAGGAGCACGCGGAGCACGCCCGCACGCTCGGCAAACCGTTGGTGCTCGAGGAGTTCGGGGTGCCGCGCGACGGCGCGGCGCTCGAGCCCGGCTCGCCGACGATCTACCGTGATCGGCTTTACGCCGCCCTGTTCGAGCGCATCGAGGCGAATGCACGCGAAGGCGGGCCCCTGAGCGGCTCGAACGTCTGGACCTGGGCGGGCCAGGGGCGGGCGCAGCATCCCGACGGCGTCTGGCGCGACGGCGATGCCCAGTACACCGGCGACCCACCGCAGGAGCCCCAGGGGCTGAACTCCATCTTCGACGTGGACGCATCGACGCTCGCTCTCTTGCGCGCCCACGCTGGCGCACTACACGCGATGTCCAGTACTCGATGATGTCGGAGTCAATTTAGATGCCGCCGCGCCGGGCGGCGTGCTATCGAAGCAACCGCTGAGCGGCGTTGCAGAGGGCGGCAGCCGTCGTTCCGTCGTTCCGTCGTTCCGTCGCTCGCGCTCGTGCCGGCGATGTTGGACGGAGCGGGACGGTCCAGCAAGCCTGGAGGGCGCGAGCCCGGTCGACGCGGGCGGGCCGTTGTGTCAAAGTTTGCGACCGCGGGGACAGATCGGCATCCTGTCATGAGGGCCGCGTCAGAAAGTCCGCGTCAGTAGCCTGCGTCAGAAAGCCCGCGTCCAAAAGCAAAGGGAGTGTCTCGATGAGTGCAAACGGGACGCCGTTCATCCAGCTCAGCGGAGTTTCCAAGATCTATCGGCGCGGCGCAGAGTCGGTGCCCGTGCTCGACCAGGTGGATCTGGAGGTGCCGGAGGGAGCCTTTGAAGCCATCATGGGGCCCTCCGGTTCCGGCAAGACCACGCTCCTGAACTTGATCAGCGGCATCGACCGCAGCAGCGCGGGCAGGGTCGTGGTAGGCGGGCTGGACCTGACGAAGCGCTCGGAGGACGCTCTTGCCGATTGGCGCTCGAAGCACGTCGGCTTCATCTTCCAGTTCTACAACCTGGTGGCGGTGCTCACGGCCTTCCAGAACGTCGAGCTGCCGCTCTTGCTCGTTCGCCTGTCCGCACAGGAGCGGCGCAAGCGGGTAGACACGGCGCTCGAGCTGGTGGGGCTGGCCGACCGTCGCGACCACTTCCCGAGGCAGCTTTCGGGCGGTCAGGAGCAGCGCGTGGGGATTGCGCGAGCGATCGTGACGGACCCGGCCCTGATTGTCGCGGACGAGCCCACCGGTGATCTGGATCGCGACAGCGCCGACCACATTCTCGCGCTCCTGAAGCGCCTGAATCAGGAGCTGAACAAGACCATCGTGATGGTGACTCACGATCCGGCCGCAGCGCAGACGGCGCAGCTGATCCGCCGCATCGACAAGGGCAAACTGATCACTGACGGTGCGCCCGCGACGGGCGCGGCGGCGGCGGGCACGGCAGCTGCGAAGATGGCGGGACAGCGAGCATGACACCGAGTCGCCCGCTCGGGCGTCTGGTGCTGCGCCTGGCGCTGCGCAATCGGGGCCGCACCCTCATTTCGGTGCTCGGCGTCGGGGTGACCCTGCTGGCCTTCCTGGTGCTCAGAACGCTGGTGACGAGCTGGTACACGGTCAACACGGACATCTCCAAGAGCGACCAGCTCGAGATGCGCCACAAGATCTCGATCAGCTTCGTGCTCTGGCGGCGCATGGCCGACAAGGTCCGCAGCATTCCCGGTGTGCAGCAGGTCTCGGCGATGCTCTGGTTCTCCGGCTACTACAAGGATGAAAAGACGCGCTTCGGCCAGCTCGCCGTCGAAGAGCCCTACTTCGAGATCTTCCCCGAGTATCTGGCACCCCCCGAGCAGATGGCTGCCTACTTCGAGGACATGTCGGGCGCCCTGGTGGGAGAAGAGCTGGCGAACAAGTACGGCTGGAAGCTTGGCGATCGGATCACGCTCACCGGGACCATCTACCAGGGTGACTGGCCCCTGAATCTGCGGGCGATCTACCGTGGTGAGAGCAAGTCGACCGACCGCGCGCGGCTGTTTCTGCACTACAAGCATGTGGCCCCGGAGGGCGAGCACAGCCATCGGCTGATGGTCAAGGCGGACCCGACGGCAGCAAAGAAGATCGACGCGCTCTTCGCCAACACCGACACGCCCACCAAGACGGAGAGCGTGCTCAGCGTCGAACGCTCCTGGGCCTCCTGGTCGTCCGCGGTGATCTCGGCGATCAACATTGCGGCCGCGCTGATCTTGCTGATCCTGATCCTGGTGCTGGGCAACGCCATGGCCATGGCCGCGCGGGAGAGCCTGCGGGAGTACGCCACGCTGCGCGCCATTGGCTATCGCTCGCGCCACATTCTCGCGTTGGTGCTGGCGGAAGGTTTCTTCGTGGCGGGGCTCGGCATCGTCCTGGCCCTCGCCGTTGCGCCCGCCACGCTGCGCGCGTTCGCGAAGCTGATGGAGGAGCAACTCGGCGGCACCTGGCAGCTGTATCTGGACGGAGGCACCGTCACTCTGGCCGTTGGTACCGCCCTGTTGGCGAGCCTGATCGCCTGCAGCGTACCGGCGTGGCGTTCCAGCCGCCTGCGGGTGGTGGAAGCCCTGAGGGAGATCGCATGACGGGAGCGGAAGATCCTTTCTGGACGGACCTGATCGCGGCGGGCGTGGGTATGCTGGCCGCCGTTGCGCTCTCGCTCGGGCTCCTGGTGCTCCTCGTGTCGCTGCCGTACGTCGGCGTGCGCGCCCTCGCCGTGCTCTGGCGGCGGGAGTGGATCCCCCTCGTGTACAATCTGCGTTCGCTCGGCCGGCGTAGGCTGATGACGCTGACCACGGCGCTGGTGCTGGCCGTGGTCGTGTTCGTGCTGACTGCCGTGCTGATGCTGGCGCTCGGCATCGAGCACACGCTCGCCTCCACCGGCAATCCGCGCAACGTCAAGCTGATCGATGAAAATGCCCTCTCGGAGTGGACCAGCTGGGTCGACTCCGAGCAGCTGCCTGCGCTCGGCACCCTGCCCGGCCTGGCCAGGGATCCGGCGGGTAACCCGCTGCTATCTCCGGAGATGGTCGTGCTCATCTGGGCTCCGCGTCAGGGCGCTGTCGATGCGGATGACGGCGCCAACCTCAGCGTGCGCGGCGTACAGCCCGTGGCGTTCGAGGTCCATCCGACGCGGGGCCTGCGGGGCGCGCGCTTTCAGCCCGGAACCAACCAGATCGTCATCGGCAAGGCGCTGGTCGGGCGCTTCGCGGGGGCGGAGCTCGGCGGCAGCATGAGCTTTGCCGATCGGGACTGGCGGGTGGTGGGCGTGCTCGACCACGGCGGCACGGCGCACGACTCGGAGATCTGGGGCGACGTCGAGGTCATGGCCCCGACGTTCCGCCGCGGCTATTCCACGGTCACGCTGACCCTGGACGAAAGGGCGGACGTGGTCGCCGTCTCGGCAGCGCTCGGACAGAACCCCGATCTGAGCCGCCTGCTCGCCAAGCGAGAGGTCGAGTACTGGCGCGCGCTCTCGGAAAATTACGTCGGCTTCGTGCGGCTGCTCGGCAGCGTCGTCACCGTGATCTTCTCCTTTGGAGCCATCCTCGGCGCGCTCAACACCATGTACGCCCAGGTCGCGGCGCGCACGCGCGAGATTGGTACGCTGCGCGCCATCGGCTTCAAACCGCGCGCGGTCCTGACGTCCCTGCTCGCGGAGTCCGTGCTGCTCGCGCTCGCGGCGGGCAGCGTCGGAGTGCTCGCGGCGTCCCTGCTCGGCCGCATGACGTTCCAGCTGACCACGGTGCAGACGTTGAGCGAGATCACCTACGGCTTCCATCTGAGCCCGGTCCTGGCGCTCGGTTGCCTGGGCTTTGCCGGGCTGATGGGCTACGCTGGCGGTTTGCTCCCGGCCTGGCGTGCCTCCCGGCTGCCGATCGTCGAAGCCGTGCGAGCGAACTGACATCGGACACGTCCGCAGCGCAAGCCTGTCGCGCTCCCTCACATCCTAGAGCACGATCGCAGCCTGCTCGAAAGTGAGCCGCGGGCGGCGCGGACCTGCTCCATCGTCCTCGCCCGGAGGGACGCCGTAGCCGACACCGAGCACCACCTCCGAGCGCCAGCAGTGCCCCGCGAGCAGATCGGCGTCGAGGGCGGCGTGGTCGTAGCCCCCCATCGGTCGCACGGAGAGCCCCGCCGCACGCAAGCCGACGATGAAGTAACCGAGCTGCATCAGGCCATTGCCGTACGCAGAGGCCTTGCGATGCTCCGCACGCCCCTCCATCTCCTCTCGATAGCCGGCGTGGTGAGGTGCTGTTACCCACGACAGCTCATGGTACCGCTCGTCCATGGCGGCGACGAGCAGCAGGGGAGCACGCAGCATCTTGGGGCGATTGTTGTCATTGGCGTGCGCAATCACGCGCGTCCGAGCGGCCTCGGAGGCGGCGACGGCGATCCGCAGGGGAGATGTATTGTACCCCGTGGGGCCCCAGCGTACCCACTCGTAGACCTCCTTGATCACCTCCACCGGCACGGGCCGTGGCGCGAAGCGCGTCGCGGAGCGGGCATCGAGAAACAGCTTGCGCTGCGCGTCTTCGGACAGCGCGAGCTGGGCGAGCGGGCGGGCGTCGGTGTTGGCAGAGCTGAGCGTCATGCGCTAGGAGTAGCCAGAACTGCCGCTGCGAGGCTAGGTCCCACTTCGTCGATGGCTTCACAGTCCGGCCCGCCACCGTTCGGCCCGCTGTCGTTCGGCCCGCTGTCGTGACGACACGGCCCGGGCCTGGGGTCGATACGTCCGCCGCCGAGAGCGCCCGGGCACGAAGATCTCAGCTTCGGTTCGCGATGCCGAGCGTGCCGCGGGCGCGAGCCGGCAGGAGGCCAGGCCGTCGCTCCCCGTTGCCGCCCCGCCGGCGAGATGCGATAAGCGCGGCCCATCTCTCGACGCCACAGGAACAGTATGACCGCCATTCTTCACGTCGTTCGCTCGCAGGGCTCCATGGCAGGGGCGCCGCGCGCGCTGTGTGGTCTCGTGCTCGGCGCGCTCGCCGCTGCGGGCCTCGTCGCCTGTCAGTCTCCGGCACCCCCAGCGCCGAGCGCGGCCGCCGCCAGTGCAGCGGAAGCGCCGGCGCCGTCCGAGGCAGCAGCGTCGCCCGAGGCAGCCGCGGTGCCGCCGGGAGCCGCGGCCAGCTCTGGTCCGAGCGGTACCGTGCGCGTGCTCTCGGCGGACGCGGCCGTGTTGCAGCGACCGACCACGGCGGCCTTTCGCGGGCAGGATTTGTGGATCGCGATCGGGCAGCTGAGCGTGCTCTTCGGCAGCGATGGGGCCAAGCCCGCGCTGCCGTTTGCCGCGTTGTCCTTGCCGCTGGCGGGCGGCGCCCTCGGTGCGCAAAAGATTGTGCTGCCGGGGCCCGACTATTACCCCGAAGGCACGGCGGCCGCAGCGGACGGCACGCTGTACATCGGCAGCATCATGCAGGGCCGGATCGTGAAGGTGCCGGCAGGCTCGACCGAGGCCTTGTCGTTCGTGTCCAAGCCCACCGTCAAGCGCGGCGTGATCGGGCTCACCGTCGATGCGGGCCGGCAGTTGCTCTGGTTCTGTGATTCCAATCCCAAGCTGGAGGACGCGAAGAAGGCAGGGGAGCTGGTCGGTGTGCAGCTCGCCGGCGCCAAAGAGGTGGTGCGTCATGCCTTGCCTCCTGCCGAGGGCAAGGCGCCGTTTTGCAACGACGTGATCGTCAGCCCCGACGGCGCGCTCTGGGTCACGGACTCGGCCGTGGGTCGCGTGTTTCGCGTGCCGGCCGAGCAGGCACTACAGCCCAACTCCGCCGCGGTCTGGGCGGCAGGGGATGAAGTGCGTCCGCCCCCGAGCGGTGGTTCGGGCGCAAACGGTCTCGACTGGATCGAGGGCAAGCTCGTGGTCGCCAACGTGGGCCGAGGCACCCTGGTGCAGCTCGATCCGAACAGCGCCGACCCCGGGCGCGGCGCGCAGCTGATCGCGCTCACCGATCCACAGACCCAGGCGCCCGCCAGCCTGTGCAGCCCCGACGGCGTGGAGCGGGTGCCGGGCTCGAAGGACAAGCTGGTCGTCGTAGAAAACGGCGGCTGCCCGGCAAAGTTGCCGCGCATCATCGAGGTCACGCTGACTCTCGACTGAGGGCCTCGACGGACGGGCCGCGACGGAGCGGCAGGCTCGGGCTCCACGCAACGTCGCTCACAGGGAGAAGGGACGCGGCGGCGCACGGGGTTTTCTCCGGACCAACGTATGAGCGGGCAACTGATCGGAACCGGTGGCGACGGCGGCGGGCTTGCCCGCTGCGCCTGCGGCTCCATCGCCGCCGGGCCGTGTGCGCGCTGCCGCATCCCCCTGTGCGGCGACTGTTGTGTCATCACCGAGCACGGCGCGCAGCCCTGGGCCATCTGTCGCAAGTGTGCGCAGAAGGGTGGGACCTCACTGCGCCACGCCTGGCTCGGTTTGCTGCTCTGGCTCGGAGGAGCGCTTCTCGCGCTCCTCGTTCTGGTGTTGGCCCTGGCCTGGTGGGCGCGCTCCCGCTGAACGACGCCGCCGGCCGGCGGCATCGTTGCGGAGCAACCTGCGCCCTCCCCGGGGCGCCACGCTCACGCGACCGTGGGCGCCGGCCCGCGCAGCAGCTCCCGCTGGATCAGCAACTGTGCAATCTGCAGCAGCGGGCGTTGCGTGTGGTCTTCATTGAGCTCGACGATGTTCAGATCGGCGAGGCGCCGGCCGTCGAGTTGTGCACGCAAGCAGCCGAGCAGGCGGGGCGCAGCGATCAAGATCAAGCGGCCGAGCTGATGCGCTTCGGCAAAGGGCTGCGTCGCTTCTAGAATCCGGCGGGCGAAGCGGCGGTCCACTTCCTCCTGATGGCGCTGGCGATGGTCATCCGCGAGGTGGGCCGGTCCGCCGCGCGAAGAGTGCAGGCGGCCGGGACGATCGCTGAATTGTTCTCGCGGCGCCGCCCGACCCTCCGGATTGACCAGATCCGCTTGCTCGATGCAGCGGGGCTTGCCGTCCAGGTCCACGTCGGCAGTGGGCTCGTACGTGATGAAACGAGCTCGTGCCCCATCGGCCACGATGATGCCGGTTTTTTCCATGGCGTGCCTTCCTCTCGGAGGACGTGACATCTCTCCGTTCGACTGTGCTGAACGTTGCATGCCTTTCGTGTGACACCCGTCCCCGGCGGCTCCCTGGAGGAAGTCGCCGACGTTGCGCAATGCCTCGGCGCGGCCGCGAGCGGCGAGTGGCCGCCCAGCACGATGCCGCTCGCCTGGCACCTCCGGGGGTGGCAAGTCGACGCTGGTGACGGCGTTCCCGGGACAGCTCGGTGAGCCGGGGTGTCCGTTCTGTGCGCCGCGCCTTGCATCGTGTGCGGCGGGTCTTACGTCTCCCGCCATGACGACCATCGGTTTCATCGGCGCCGGCAAGATTGGTAGCCAGCTGGCGCGGCTTTCGGTCCAGAACGGCTACCACGTCGTGATCAGCAATTCGCGCGGGCCGGAAACGCTGGCTGCCCTGGTTCAGGAGTTAGGGCCGCAGGCGCGCGCAGCGACGGCGCGCGACGCCGCCCGGGCGGGGGACATCGTGGTGGTGACGGTGCCGCTGAAGAACTACCGCTCCGTTCCGGTGGAACCCCTGGCGGGCAAGGTCGTGATCGACACCAACAATTATTACCCCCAACGTGACGGGCACATCGCCGCCCTGGACGATGAATCGACCACCACGGCCGAGCTGCTGCAAGAGCATCTGCCGCTGTCCAAGGTGGTCAAGGCCTTCAATCACATCTACGCGGCCGAGCTGACCACGCACGGGCAGCCCGCCGGCACCAAACATCGGCGCGCACTGGTGATCGCGGGGGACGACCCGGAAGCGAAGCAGACCGTGGAGAAGTTGCTGGATCAGTTTGGTTTCGACAGCGTGGACGCGGGCCCGCTCGCCGAGGGGTGGCGCATTCAGCGCGACACGCCCGGCTATGGCCCACGCCGCACGGCCACTGAATTGCGCCGAGATCTGGCGGCGGCCAAGCGCTACGCGGACATGTGAGCTCGCGCGCCGCGCTGTTTGGGGTCGGGCGGCTGCCGCTCCGGCGGGGGCCAGGGAAAAACGGGCGTCGCGCTGCTCGGAACGAGGGTACGCTGCTCGACCGATGCACAAGCCGAACCCGTCCCCGAAGCCGCGAGCTGCGCCGTGAAGGCCGGGGAGCTCTCTCCGGCGGAGCTGGCTCGCGTGAGCGCCTCGACCGTGGGGCACTATGAGGGTCGGGCAGAGGCGTTCTGGCAGGGCACGCGCGACCACGACGTCAGCCAGAACGTCGCGGCGCTGCTCCGCCACATGGCCCCGCCACCCCACTCCGTCCTCGATCTCGGCTGCGGCCCCGGCCGGGATCTGATCACGTTCCGCAGCCTCGGTTGCGAAGCGGTCGGGCTCGATGGCTCCATGACCTTCGTGCGCATGGCGCGCCAGCATTCCGGTTGTGAGGTCTGGCAGCAAGATCTGCTGGCCCTGGAGCTGCCAGCGGGCCGCTTTGGCGGCATCTTTGCCAATGCCGTGCTGTTTCACGTACCGCGCCAGGCGCTGCCGCGCGTGCTCGGAGAGCTGCATGCCGCGCTCGAGCCCGGCGGCGTCCTGTTCGCGTCGAACCCGCACGGCCCCGATCTGGAGCGTTGGAACGGCGAGCGCTTCGGGTTCTACTCGAGTCTGCCCACCTGGCGCGGCTATCTGGACGCCGCCGGTTTCGACGAACTCGAACACTACTACCGCCCCGAAGGGCTGCCGCGCGCCGAGCAGCCCTGGCTCGCCAGCGTCTGGCGGCGCCGCTCCGCGTCGTTGCCCTGAGCGGAGTCACTCCCTCCAAAAAAGATGGGCCCCGGCACGCGACCCGAGCGCCGCTCGAGCATCTTTGCGGCATGGCGTTCCCCGCGTCGTGTGCTGCCCAGGAGTTCGCCGACCTGGCTCAGCAACCGCTGGCCCGCAGTGTCCACTACATGGCGGCGGGTGCCGTCTTTGGCTTACCGGTATCCGGTCGGGCCAGCGTGACGTGTCATGCGGGAGAGCTCTGGGTCACCGGGCCCGGCACGGATGATCTGATTTTGCGACCCGGGCAGTGCATCGGCATCCGTGGCCCCGGGCGCATCGTGATCGAGGCGCTCGTCGAGGCACGCTTCGGCATCCGTCAGGGCGCCAGCCTGCAGCGGCTGGCGCGCTCACCGGATCGTTGAGCTCAGCGCTCCAGCGGCGCCGAGGCGGGTCGTCCGGGGCTGGTGCCCTCTTGCACCCAGCCGAGGCTGCGTTCGTGCAACTCTCCCTGCAGCGCTGGGTCGTCCGCGAGCGGGTTCGGCGCGACCGGCTGGCTCGTGTCGTAGTACAGGCCCGTTTCCGTCGCGGCTCGCTCCGAGCAGGCGCAATGCAGGGAGGTCGCCGCTCCCTGTTCGGGCGATTGCATGAACAGCAACATCAGGTGCCGCAGGCCCCAGGGCACCTGGCGCCAGACATCCGAGGCGATCACACCGGGATGTAGCGCATACGTGGTCACGCCGCTGCCCGCGAGGCGCCGTGCCAGGTGTTTGGCGTGCAGCACGTTGCACAGCTTGCTCACCCCATACTCGGGGAAGCCCGTGGTGCTCCGCGTGGGTTTGCGCAAGGCGGACCAATCGATCTTCCGCGGGTCGTAGTGAGCCTTGCTCGCGACGTTCACGATACGGCTCGGCGCCGAGCTGCGCAGCCGCTCGAGCAGCAGCTCCGTGAGCAGGAAATGGCCCAGGTGGTTGACCCCGAAGGTGCGTTCAAAGCCGTCCGCCGTGAGCCCGCGGCTGCCGGCCAGCCCCGCGTTGTTCAAGAGCACGTGCAGCGGCTGGTCCAGCGCCAGAAAACCCTCCCCGCAGGCGCGCACGGAGCCAAGCCTTCCCAGATCCAGCTCCAGATAGCTGACCTCGGCGCCCGCGGCCCGGGCCTGTGCCAACACGTCTCGGTGCCTCTCTTCCGAGCGCCCGGCGAGGAACAGGCGGGCGCCTTGCCTGGCGAGCGCCACGGCCGTGGCCCGACCGATGCCGGAGCTGGCTCCCGTGATCAGCACGCTGCGCCCGTGCATGGGTCGAGGCTCCGTCATGCGTCGAGCATAGTGCGCCGCCCTGGAACGCCAAGGGGCGCGCTCAATCTCGTGCCGCGAGCAGGATGGCGATGTCTTCGGGGAAGCTGGGTTCCAGGTGGCGGAGCTCTCGGGGGGTCAGCCAGCGGAGCTCGGAGTGTTCATCGTTGGCGAGGCGGGCGGGGGCGTCATCGAGCAGCTGCGTCAGCCACCAGTGCATGAGCGCATGGCCATCGTGCGTGTCGCACTCCGCGACCTTGCGCAGCGCGCTCACGCGCA
>Ga0315912_10001290_pt1 | contig 31734 bp, 33 predicted proteins | sample VfabasoilMG_FD_204469 | JGI IMG/M metagenome (GOLD analysis project Ga0315912, IMG submission 204469) | Garden soil microbial communities collected in Santa Monica, California, United States - V. faba soil | ecosystem: Environmental > Terrestrial > Soil > Garden | place: USA: California...
TCCGCGTCCGCGCGCGGCAGGCCGTGCTGGCCTGCTGGCACGTCATGATTCCGCATCTTTGCCCGGAACTGCCGGAGGCGCAGCAGGCGGCGCTCCGCTACCAGGTGAAGATCCCGCTGCTGTGGACCAACGTGCTCATCGACAACTGGAGCGCGCTCAAGAAACTCGGCGTCGCCGCGGCGTACTCGCCGAAGGGCTACTACTCGTGGACGATGCTCGACTTCCCCGTGAGCATGGGCGAATACCGCTTCGGCGCCGAACCGCCGGATCCCGCGGTCCTGCTGATGGTGCGCACGCCGAACGCACCCCACCGCGGCCTGTCGGCCAAGGAACAGTTCCGCGCCGGCCGCCAGGAACTGCTGTCCACGGACTTCGCGACCTTCGAATACGAGACGCGCAACCAGCTCGCCCAGATGTTCGGACCCGGGGGGTTCGATCCTGCGCGCGACATCCGCGCGATCACCGTCAACCGCTGGCCGCACGGCTACGCCTACGAGTACGTCGAGCTCTGGGATCCGGAATGGCCGGCCGGCCAGGCGCCGAACGAGATCGCCCGCCGCCCGTTCGGACGGATCGCGATCGCCAATTCCGACGCGGAAGCCTTCGCCTACGTCGACGGCGCCATCAACGCGGCGTGGCGCGCGATCCGCGATCTCGCCTCATGAGCGCCACGTTGCAGGGCCTGCTGGCCGCATACCGATCGCTCGCTCAGGCCCGCGAGGACATCGTGCTGGCGACGACCGTCGCCACCGACGGCTCCGCCTACCGTAAGTCCGGGGCGAGAATGCTGTTCGCTCGCGACGGCCGCCGCTTCGGCATGCTCGCCGGCGGCACCTTCGAGGACGAGCTGTTCCGCCACGCCCTGCCGCTGTTCGACGGCGCCGCGCCGGCCATCGTCGACATGACCTCACCCGGGCACGGCGACGCCGCCGCTCGCGACACGGTGCGCGTGCTGCTGCAACCGCTGAACGCAGCCGGCGAATACATGCCGCTGGCGCTGCTCGCCCGCGCGGTGGACCGGCGCGAACGGGAGGTGCTGGTGACGGTGTGCCACAGTTCGGATCCGCGGCTGCCGGCCGGACTCTGCTTTTTCGCCGGAGAGGCACGGACGCAGGCGTTGCCGGCGGAGGTCGTCGAGGAACTCGCCGGCACGGCGGCCGAGGCCGCCGCCGCGGGCGAGCCGCTCCTGGTCGATCACCTGTACCAGGACGGCGAGGCAGAGGTGTTCTATGCACCGATCGCGCTGCCGCTGTCGCTGCTGATCCTCGGCGCCACGCCAGATGTCGTTCCGCTCGCGGAACTCGCCGCCCTGCTCGGCTGGTGCACCACGATCGCGGATGCCCGCGGCGATCGCCGCCGTGCGAACGTTCCGGGAGGAATCGAAGTCCGGACCCTGGACGCCGGCGCGCTCGCCGTGGCGCTCGACCTGGAGGATGTCGATGCCGCCGTGCTGCTGACGCGGGATTTCGAACTGGATCGCGAATACCTGCGCATACTGGCGGCGTCCCCGATTCCGTACCTCGGACTGCTCGGTTCAAAAACGCGCTGCGACCGTATGCTCGCCTCGCTCGGCGACGACGCGCGACGGCTGCAGGGCCGCGTCCACGGCCCCGTCGGCCTCGACATCGGCGCCGACACGCCGGAAGAGATCGCGCTCGCCGTCGCGGCCGAGATCCAGGATGAACACCGGAAGCGGGAAAGAGCGGCCGCAACCCGTTCGGCGCCGGCCGTGCTCCCCGCGAACGTGCACGCTCTGCTGCTCGCAGCCGGCGGATCGCGACGCTTCGGCGGCTTCAAACAGCTGCTGGAGTTCCGTGGCGAGAGCCTGCTGCGACGCGCCGCGCGCATTGCCAGCGAACTGCTCGAGGGCCGCGTGGTCGTGGTGCACGGCCCCAAGCCGACCAAGTGCCAGCGCGAACTGTCCGGGATCGACGTGGCGCACGCCGTGAATGCGAACTGGGAAGGCGGCGTGGCGACCTCGCTCAGGGCCGGGATCCGCGCGCTGCCGGAGAACTGCGCCGCGGCACTGGTGCTGCTCTGCGATCAGCCGCTGATCGGCGCGGACCAGATCCGGGCGCTGCTCGGCGCCTGGGCCGCGGCACCGGACCGGATCGCGGCGAGTGCGTACGCGGATACCGTGGGTGTGCCGGCGGTAATCCCGCGACGGTACTTTCCGGAAGTGCTGCAGCTGTCCGGCGATCGGGGCGCCAAGTCGGTGATCGAGGCGAACGCGGCGAACGTGATCGCCGTCGCGATCCCAGAGGCCGGTCTGGATATCGATACGCAGGACGATTACGCTTCGATGCTGATGAAAAGCGAGGGATCGGGTGGATGACAACACTCCTTATTAATGGCAAACCGCACGACCTTCCGGTCGAGGGCGAAATGCCGCTGCTCTGGGCGATCCGCGATGCCGCCGGACTGACCGGCACGAAGTTCGGCTGCGGCAAGGGCATCTGCGGGGCGTGCACGGTGCACGTCGACGGGCTGCCGATGCGCTCCTGCAGCATCCCGGTGAGCTTCGCGGCAGGCAAGTCGATCACCACCATCGAAGGGCTGTCGGACGACGGCCGCAGCCACCCGCTGCAGGAGGCTTGGATCGCGGAGAACGTGCCCCAGTGCGGCTACTGCCAGTCCGGCCAGATTATGGCCGCCGCGGCGTTCCTGAAGAACACCCCGAAACCGACCGACGAGCAGATCCGAGCCGGCATCACCAACCTGTGCCGCTGCGGTACCTACCTCCGCATCCGCGCCGCGATCCGGCGCGCGGCGGACGCCGCGGCATGAGCGTCGTCAACCTGTCCCTGAAGCGCCGGGAGTTTCTCGGCGCGGGCGCGGCAACGGCCGGCGCCCTGCTGCTCGGCTTCCACCTGCCGGCGGCACGCGCCGCGGCGGGCGGCGCGATCAACGCCTACGTGTCCATCGACGCGGCGGGCAAGGTCACGCTGATGAATCCGTTCGTCGAGATGGGCCAAGGCGCCTGGACCGCGATCCCGATGATCCTCGCGGAGGAACTGGACGTGAACATGGATGCGGTACGGGTTGCCGACGCGCCGCTCGGGCCCGAATACCGCCTGTTGTTCAACAAGACCATGCGCATCACCGGCGGCAGCGCCAGCGTGCGCGGCGGCTACGAAGCATTGCGGCAGGCCGGCGCCAGAGCGCGCGCCATGCTGATCGCCGCTGCGGCGCAGCAGTGGAACGTGCCGGCGACGCAGCTTTCCACCGAGCCGGGTTTCGTCGTGCACGCCGCCTCGAAGCGCAAAGCCGCCTACGGCGATCTCGCCGCCGCGGCCGCGAAACAGACGGCGCCCGAGGAAGTCCCCCTCAAGGATCCTTCGAAATTCCGGCTGCTCGGCAAACCCACGCCGCGCACCGACGCGTTCGAGAAATCCAATGGCCGGGCGGCCTTCGGCATGGACTTCCGCGAGGAGAACATGCTCATCGCCGCCATCCGGCACGCACCCGCGTTCGGCGGGAAGATCGCCGCCATCGACAAGTCGAAGGCAGCGGGCATGCCCGGCGTGGTCGCGATCGAGGATCTGGGCGATGCCGTGGCCGTGCTCGCCGACAACACCTGGCGCGCGCGCCAGGCCGCAGACGCGCTCGTGATTAAATTCGATGACGGCGCCAATGCCGGCTTCTCGAGCGCCGCGTACCTCGAGCAGCTCCGCGCGCGCCTCGACGACGCAGGCCATGCCGTCGAAAACGAGGGCGACGTGAAGGCCGCCTTCGCCGCGGCGGCGAAGACGGTCGTGGCGGAATACCACGCGCCGTTCCTCGCGCACGCGACCATGGAACCGCAGAACTGCTCGGCTATCGTCCGCGACGGCCGCTGCATCGTCCACGCGCCGAACCAGGGCGCCGATTTCGTCGCCAACGCGGCGGCGGAGATCACGAAGCTGCCGGTCGATTCCATCGAAGTGCATACGCCTTTCCTGGGCGGCGGCTTTGGACGTCGCATCGTGCTGGACTACGTGCGCCAGGCCGTGACGCTCGCCGATCGCCACAAGGGACGTGCGGTGAAAGTGGTCTGGTCGCGCGAGGAAGACACGCAGCACGATTACTACCGCCCGCTGGTCGCCGCGAAATACCGCGCGGCGCTGGGCAAGGACGGCAGTCCGATCGCGCTGCACGTCACGACCGCCGGCGACGGCCCGTCGCGGCAGCTCGGCTGGCAGCAGGATCCGAAGGTGGACGGCTCGGTGGTCGAAGGCGCGTACAAGCAGCCGTACGACATCGTCGGCCGCCGGTCGGATTTCGTGTTCGAAACCTGCCCCGCCCCGCTCGGATTCTGGCGCTCGGTCGGACACTCGCAGAACGGCTTCTTCATGGAGTCGTTCATGGACGAGCTGGCGCACGCCGCCGGGAAGGACCCGGTCGAATTCCGGCGCGGACTGCTCGGCAAGGCGCCGCGCTACCTGAAGGTGCTGGACACGGCGGTCGCGATGGCGATGTGGCGCGGCGGCAAGTGGCAGGCCGCGGATGGTCGCGAGCACGCCATGGGCGTCGCGCTGCACGAGTCGTTCGGCTCGATCGTCGCGGAAGTCGCCGAGGTGTCGCTGGACGCGGACGGGCTGCCGGCGGTGCACAAGGTCTGGGCCGCGGTCGACTGCGGATTCTCGGTCAATCCGCTCGTGCTGGAACACCAGGTGGAGAGCGCCATCGCCTACGGCCTGTCTGCGGCGCTGCACGAGGAGATCACGATCAAGGACGGCCGCGCCACGAATGGAAATTTCGAGACTTACCCGATCCTCACCGCGCAGGAGATGCCCGACGTCGCGGTGCAGATCATCAACAGCGGCGAGGCCCTCGGCGGCGTCGGCGAGGTCGGCACGCCGCCGATCGCGCCGGCCGTCTGCAACGCGCTGTTCGCGCTGACCGGCAAGCGCATCCGCTCGTTGCCGCTCGATCGCCACTCGTTCGCCTGAGCGGCGATCGGGAACTCCGCGTCGCGGGCAAAGTCAGAATGCTGAATCCCGGTCGGGTCCCCGTGACTGAAAGGAACATCGCATGCTGACATTGCGCTTCACGACGCAGATTGACCTGTCCGACCAGGATTCGCTCAATGACCTGTTCGACCAGCTGGGATCGGGCCTGGACGGCACGATCACCTACTCGACCACGCAGATCAGGTGGGAGACCGACGAAGACTTCGAAATCACCCTGACCGGCCTGTTCGACCTGCCGCCCACCAACCGTGAGCCGACCCAGGAGGAAATCGACGAGTTCTACGCCAGCCCGTTCACGGGATTCGTCGCGCGCCACGATGATGACGGCTCGCTGTTCTTCTCGATCACGGGCATCGAAGGCCAGTCGCTGGCGAACTTCGACAGCGGCACCTGGAGAGGGCGTCTGCTTTCCCAGATCCAGGACGGCTTCGCGATCTTCGGCAGCGGTTCCGGCGACGTGCTCGTCGGCGACGTCGGGCCCGATGAGCTCATGGGCAACGGCGGCGCCGACGATCTGCGCGGCGTGAACGGTGACGACACGCTGAACGGCGGTTCGGGCAGCGACAAGCTGAACGGCGGCGCCGGCATCGACACGATGATCGGCGGGATCGGCAACGACACCTATTACATTTCCACGGCGGGAGATCGCGCCGTCGAGAACGCCGGTGAGGGCACCGACCTCGTGTACAGCAACAGGACGTTTACCCTGCAGGCCAACGTCGAGAACCTCACGCTGCAGGGCACGACCAACATCAATGGCACCGGCAACGAGCTCCTCAACAAGATCATCGGCAACAGCTTCAAGAACACGCTCGCCGGCCTCGCCGGCAACGACACGCTCGATGGCGGCAGCGGCGATGACACGCTCGACGGCGGCAGCGGCAACGACACGCTGCAGGGCGGCGCCGGCACCGACGTGCTCCGCGGCGGCAGCGGCAACGACTCGCTCGACGGCGGCACCGGCAACGACACGCTCCACGGCGACAACGGCAACGACACGCTGCTCGGCACGTCCGGTTTCGACACCCTGAACGGCGGCGCGGGCACTGACCTGCTCGACGGCGGCGATTCGACCGACACGCTGAACGGCGGCGACGGTTCGGACACGCTCATCGGCGGCAACGGCGCCGACACGCTGAACGGCGGACCGGGATCGGACGAACTGCTCGGCGGCACGGCCAACGACATCCTCAGCGGCGGCGCCGGCAACGACAAGCTCGACGGCGGCACCGGCAACGACGTCATGACGGGCGGCGGCGACAACGATCGGTATTTCGTCGACAGCGCCGGGGACCAGGTCGTCGAGAGCCTGAACGCCGGCATCGACAAGCTCATCTCTTCAATTTCCCTGCCCTTCCTGCCCGCCAACGTCGAGAACGTGTCGCTGATCGGCAGCGCCGATCTCAACGCCGAGGGCAACCTGCTCGACAACGACATGGTCGGCAACACCGGCGACAACATGCTGAACGGCCGCAAGGGCAACGACACGATCCACCTCGGCCAGGGCAACGACACCGGCACCGGCGGCGAAGGCAGCGACAGCTTCGTGCTCGATGCCGCCATCGGCGCGACCGAGGCCGACGCGATCACGGATTTCGCCGCCGGCACGGATACGCTGGTGCTGGATAACGCCATCTTCGCCGCGCTGGGCGCGGGCGCACTGAACGCCGGCCAGTTCATCCTGACCACCGATACGCCGGCGGGCGGCGACGATTTCCTCGTCTATGACGAGGCGACCGGCAGTCTGTATTACGACGCCGACGGCACCGGAACCACGGCCGTGCTGATTGCCACGTTCGGCGACGGCACGACGCCCGTCACACTCACCGCGGCGGACATCGAAGTCATCTGATTCCGGGTCCTGCTTGACGCGGGCCTGCCGTATCAGGCGATTTCACTCCTCCATTCTGTCCCCCATCCGGGGTATAGCGGGCGCGCGCCGCTACCTCCTGGTTCATCCCGGATCCGCGATGTCCGGAGCCTCTACCAAGCTGTAAAACAGCGGCTCGCGGCGCCGTCGGGATGCGCGATCGGACGCGTACTTTCTCGTCCGAAGTGGTATATAAATGTTCAACAGGCTGACCAGATAAACGGTTTCAGGTCCACATCCATGTTCTTGCGCGGTCCAATCCTTTCCGGGCTGGGGTCGGAGCCATGCTGACTTTGCGCGTCGGGATTGCCATCGACATGCGCGAAGTCGGCTGGGACACGGGAGGCGACTGGGCGGAAGCCGACGGCATGATTGGCGAGCCTGTCGGGTTTCTTGTGCAGTTGCCCTCCAGATTCGTTGTACTCACGGACAATGACTGCACCGCCACCTACACCGGCAGTTTTGACTACTCGAGCGAAGCAACCTTCCTGGACAGCACGGTCACCGGCGCCACGTTCAGGGCGGCGGACGGATCGCTGATCTATTCGCTCACCGGCCTGCCCAGCATCCGCATCAGCGAGAGCGACGACAACCTGCTGGCAGCGGAGCTTTCTCTCGTCCGCCAGGGCGTCCGGATTTTCGGCAGTGGGTTCGATGATGTGCTCATTGGCGAAATCGGCCCGGACATCATCAACGGCAGTCGCGGCGATGACGAACTGCTGGGCAAGGACGGATACGACAGATTGACGGGCGGCGACGGCGACGACGTGATCAACGGCGGCGCCGGCCGCGACATCGCGTACGGCGGCAACGGCGACGATACGTTGCTCGGCGCCGCAGACGTTGACCGCCTTTGGGGCGGCAACGGCAACGATGAATTGCGGGGCGGCGCCGGTGACGATGCTCTGCTGGGAGGTTCCAGCAATGATTTGCTGTTGGGCGGACCCGGCAACGACCTGATTGACGGAGGTGCCGGCCGCGATATCGCGTACGGCGGCATCGGCAACGATGCGTTGCTCGGCGGCGCCGGCACGGACTACCTTCGGGGCGAAGACGGCAAGGATGAAGTGCTCGGCGGCGCCGGTGCCGACAATCTGCTCGGCGGCCCGGGCAACGACGTGATGAACGGCGGTGGCGACGCCGATCTTCTATACGGCGGCGCGGGAGGCGACCGCGTTCTGGGCGGCAGCGGCGACGACGATCTGCACGGCGGCACTGGCAACGACATCCTGAAAGGCGGCCGGGATAACGACCACCTGGCGGGCGGCGACGGCAACGATCTTCTATTCGGCGAGTACGGCGACGACATGCTGTCCGGCGGAGATGGCAATGACGTTCTGCTCGGGAGCGTCGGCAACGACAGCCTGGCGGGCGGCGACGGCAACGATCTTCTGTCAGGCGAGTACGGCGACGACACCCTGCGCGGCGACTGGGGTAACGACACCCTGCTCGGCCGCGACGGGAATGATTTCCTGGACGGTGGCAGCCGCAACGACACGCTGTACGGTGGCGCCGGGAACGACACGCTGTACGGTGACTTCGGCTACGACGAATTCATGTTCGACACGGCACCGGCGACAGACAATGTCGACACGATCAGGGACTTCGGCACAACGCCCGGTGTCAGTGACGACTGGATCGGCCTCGACGCCGCCATCTTCGATCTGGGCGGCACGCTGGATACGGCCGAGTTCCATGCCAGCAGCGATGGTTCGGCCACGAACACGGCCCAGCGCATTCTCTACAACACGGCCACGGGAGCACTGTATTACGATGCCGACGGCAGCGGCAGCGGCACGGCCGTGCAGTTCGCGCTGCTCAGCGGAGCGCCGTCCGTCGATGATGCCGACTTCTTCATGTTCAATATCGACTGAGCGACGCGAGACGGCACTCACGCGGCTCGGTCGCGTCAGCGCACGACGCGGAATCCCTGCGCGAAGTCGTGGCTGCGAACTTCGAGTCCGTCCAGCCAGGCAGAGCAGTCTTCGGCGCGCATCGCAATCACGTGCGTCACGCCGTCCTGCCGCTGCAGCGTGCCGGTGACGAGGATCAGCCCCGCGTTCAGCAGCGCCTCCCGTTCCGACTCCGCGACCCGCGGCCAGACGATGAGGTTGACGACGCCCGTCTCGTCTTCCAGCGTGACGAACAGCACGCCTGATGCCGTGTCCGGCCGCTGCCGGCAGATCACGAGTCCCGCCACCCGCACTTCCGTGCCCGGCTCCAGCCCGTCGCCCGGCAGATCGGCGGCACGACGCACGTCCATTGCATCGAACCTCGCGCGGAGCAGTGCAAGCGGGTGCCGCTTCAGCGAGAGGCCGGTGCTCGCGTAGTCGGCAACGACGTCTTCCATTTCCCCGGGCCGGCCGAGCAGCGGGGCTGCCTCGTTGAATCGCGGCCGGTCGAACACGGGCAGCGGGGCCTCCACACCGGCGGCCTGCCAGTGGGCGTGGTAACGATTGGCGGCAAAACACTGCAATGCATCCGCCGCGGCCAGCGCGGACACGTCCGCGCGATCGAGCGCGCAGCGTTCCACCATGTCGTTGAGGGAGTCGAATGCCCTCGCGGCGCGCGCCGCCGCGATGCGTTCCGCCGCGGGCTGCCCAATTCCCTTCACCAATCGCAAGCCGAGCCGCAGGGCCGGTTTTCGCAACGACGGATCGATTTCCAGCGTGGAGTCCCACGGGCTCCAGCGAACGTCAACGGGACGGACCTCCACGCCATGGCGCGCGGCGTCCTGCACGATCTGCGAGGGCGCGTAGAAACCCAGCGGCTGGCTGTTGAGCAGCGCACAGGCGAACGCCGCCGGCTCGTGACGCTTGAGCCAGGAAGACACCCAGGTGAGCAGCGCGAAGCTCGCGGCGTGGCTTTCGGGAAATCCGTAATCGCCGAAACCCTGCAGTTGCCGGTACATGCGATCGGCGAATTCCGGGTCGTAACCGTTCCGCCGCATACCCTCCTTCAGGCGCGCCTCGAACGGCTCGAGTCCGCCGCGTTTCTTCCACGCCGCCATGGCGCGGCGCAGCGCGTCCGCCTCGCCCGCGGTGAAATCCGCGGCCACCATCGCGATCTGCATGGCCTGTTCCTGGAAGATCGGCACGCCGAGCGTGCGTTCCAGCACCTTCTTCAGGGCATCGCTCGGGTAATCCACGAGTTCCGGGTGCTTCCGGCGCTCGAGATAGGGATGCACCATGTCGCCCTGGATCGGTCCCGGCCGCACGATCGCCACCTCGATCACCAGATCGTAGAAGCACGCGGGCCTGAGGCGCGGCAGCATGGACATCTGCGCGCGCGACTCGATCTGGAACACGCCGACCGTGTCGGCGCGCTGGATCATTTCGTAGGTCGCCGGATCTTCCGCCGGCACGGTTGCCAGCGTGAACCGCCGGCCGCCGCAGTCCTCGATGTATTGAAAACACTTGCGGATCGCCGTCAGCATGCCGAGCGCCAGCACGTCCACCTTGATCAGGCCCAGCGATTCGAGGTCGTCCTTGTCCCACTGGATCACGGTGCGGTTTTCCATGCCCGCGTTCTCGATGGGCACGAGGGACGCGAGATCGTCGCGCGCGATGACGAAACCGCCGGTGTGCTGCGACAGGTGCCGCGGAAAGCCGTGCAGCGTCGCGACCAGCGCCACCAGCTGCCGCAGCTTCGGATTCTCCGGGTCGAAACCGGCCGCGAGCAGCCGGCCGCCCAGGTCCGAAACGCGATCCCACCACTGCAGCTGCTTCGACAGGCGATCCACCTGATCCGGGGAGAAGCCGAGCGCCTTGCCGACGTCGCGCACCGCGCTCCGCAGCTGGTAGCTGATGACGGCGGCGGCCAGCGCCGCGCGGCGGCGGCCGTACTTGCCGTAGATGTACTGGATCACCTCCTCGCGCCGCTCGTGCTCGAAATCCACGTCGATGTCCGGCGGCTCGTGGCGCTCGCGGGAGATGAAGCGCTCCATCAGCAGGTTCATGCGCGCCGGATCGACCTCGGTGATGCCGAGGCAGAAGCACACCGCGGAGTTCGCCGCGGAACCGCGGCCCTGGCACAGGATTTCCTGCCCGCGCGCGAAGCGCACGATGTCGTCCACGGTCAGGAAGTAGGGTTCGTATTCCAGGTCCGCGATCAGCGCGAGCTCGTGCTCCAACAGTTTCCGCACGTGATCGGACACGCCCTTCGGCCAGCGCCGCCGCGCGCCCTCCTCCGTCAGCGTTCTCAGCCAGCTCGCGGGCGTGTGGCCCGCGGGCACGATCTCGGCCGGGTACTCATAGCGCAGCTCGTCGAGGGAAAAACCGATCCGCGCGGCGACGTCCAGGGTTTCCTCCAGCAGTTCGCGCGGGTAGATGCGTGCCAGCGCGGAGCGGGGACGCAGGTGCCGCTCGCCGTTCGGAAACAGCGCGTACCCGAGTTCGTGGACGGGCCGCCCGAGACGGATCGCCGTCAGCACGTCCTGCAGCGCGCGGCGGCCGCGGACGTGCATGTGCACGTCGCCGGAAGCCGCGAGCGGCACCCCTGCGCGACCGCCCAGCCGCCGGCAGAATTCCAGCCATTCCTCGTCGCGGCCCGAGAGCAGCAGTTCCACGCCGATCCGGAGATCCGCGCCGAACAGCGATCGGAGCCACGCGGCGTCTTCCGGCATCGCGCTTTCCCCGGGCAACCACAGCGCGAAGCAGCCGGACGGCGCGTGCGCTTCCAGGTCGCCGCGGGAAAGGCAATATCCGCCCTTCGGGCTTTCGAGGCGGGCGTGGGTGATGAGCCGCGACAGCTCGCCGTAACTCCGCCGATCGCGGGCGAGCAGCACCAGCCGGAAACCGTCGCTGAGCGTGAACTCGCTGCCGACGATCAGCTTCAGCGCCGTGCCGCGGGAGGCCGCGTGCGCGCGCACGATGCCGGCGAACGAACATTCATCCGTGATCGCGAGCGCGCTGTATTCGAGTTCGATCGCGCGTTTGACCAGCTCTTCAGGGTGGGAAGCGCCGCGCAGGAAGGAGAAGTTGCTGAGGCAGTGCAGTTCCGCGTATTGGGGAAGAAACATCGTAGGCAGCAGGCGGTAGGCAGCGGATGGGAAAAAACAGTGTTGTTCCTGGATTTCCCCGCCTACCGCCTGCCATCTACCGCCTACGCAAATATTCCGTGCAGATACCAGCTGCCGTCGCCGTCGCGATCGCGATCGCGGTAAATCCAGAGCCGCGCGCCCGCGGGATTCCGCGCCAGGTAGTAATCGCGCCGGACATCCCTGCCGTCCCACCAGCCCTGCTCGATGCGCTCCGGCAGCCGCGACAGCACGAGCGGCCCGTTCCACTCCGGGCGGCGTTCCGACTCCGCGAGCCGGACCGGTTTCCGCAGCAGCCAGAGCGGGCGCGGCGGCATGAAAAAGGTATCGGGTTCATTTTCCCGTCCCGACGCCCTTTCTGTCCTGTCCGTGCGATCGCTGAAAAATAAACCCGGCACCTTTTTCAGTTCCTCGGCACCCGCGCATTCCGGGCGGTGATCGGCGCGCCCGGCGGGTTTCGACAGCCGTTCCTCTCCCATCCTGGCGACCAGCCGATCGAGCAGCTGCGGCCAGTGCCGTTCCGGTTCCGCGCCGCCCCCGAGCAGGCGCAGGTTCTCCGGTGGAATGACCTCCGCGTCCGCGCAGCGGATCGCGAGCCCCGTGATCGGCGCCGGCAGCGGCGTGCGTTCGAAATGCCGCGCCAGCAGATCGAGCAGTACCGGCGCGCGCCGTTCATGCCGGGCGGTGCCGAGGCGGATCAGGGTCGGCGGCAGGTGTTCGTGCCGCAGGAAACAATCGACCCGCTGCGCGGCCGCCTGCCGCCGGCGCAGGTCCTGCTCGAGCCGCTGCAGCAACCGGTCCGCGACGGGCTCGATCCGGGGCCAGCCGGCGACGGGCGGATAGAATTCCTCCTCCGCATGGAACGGCTGCGAGGGCAGGAACAGGGACAATGCTTCCGGCGCGCGCGCCAGCGCCTGGTCCAGCATCTCCAGGATCTCCGGGCCGAAGCGGCGCGCCACGCCGTCCCGCGGCAGGCGCAACAGCGCGCCGATCGTGCGGATGCCGCTCCGCTCGAACTGCCGCAGCGTCTTTTCCTCCGGGGTCAGCACTTCCACCGGCAGCGATCGCAGCACGGCGGGCAATTCGTCGGCGAACAAGGCATAGCGACCGGGCTGGTGGCGGGCGAGCCAGTCTGCGGCGCGCGGCGTCGCGGCAATTCCGAACACGAAACGCGCGCGGAGCGCCGTGAACTCTGTCCGCGCCCGGCGCAACACGCCGCGCAGGCCGTCGAACAACCGCAGGCTGCCGCCAATCTCGAGCACGATGCTGTCTTCCGCGTACAGGCTGACGGCGCCGGACAGGCCGCAGGCCGCGCGCGCGAACTCGTTCAGCTTCCTGCATTCGGCCGGCGGATCGCGCGGCGATACGGAAAGGTCCCTGCAAAGAGAATGCGCGGCGGCCAGCGTCATGCCGGATCGCACGCCGTACCGCTCCGCCGCGCTGCTGCAGGCGGCGATCACGACGTGGTTCTTCACGGTCGCGGTAGCGGCGCGCGGCGCATCCGGCGGACCGCCGAGGATGTCCACCGGCAGCCGGGGCAGGCGCACGCACAGCCACAACGGCATCGTGCGCGGCGCGGCGGAAATCGTTTCCGCGGGCGCCTCGACGGGAACGAGAAAAGGCCGGCGGGATAACACCCGCCCTGCAGAATCTCGCGGGGTCGATGTTATCCCGCCATCCTTGATCAGAACCCCGCTCATAACGTCATGCACACCCGCGGCCGGCGGTGCGTGCCGGCGGCCTTCAGCACGCTGATCTCGAGTCCGGCTCCGGCCGGCAGCAGTTCCAGCCGCAATGCCGCCCAGCGGCTGGCCTGTTTCACGTCGAGGCGGTGCAGGAACAGGATCGCCTGGCCCTCCGCCGCCGCCACCTGCAGCCGCCGTGTCTCGCGATCCCCGATCGCCGCAAGCGCGCGCGGCCACAGCAGTACCGCGCCGCAGTCGGGATTGCGCAGCGCCTGCTCCGCGGCCCAGAGCGCGTCACGATCGCCGCCCGGGCGGAGCAGCAGCAACTCATCAGGATCGATGTCCGCCTGCCGGAACGCCGCGGCATTCGGCACGTGGGGCGGATTGATCAGCAGCACGCGGTCGCCCGAGCGCTGGAGTTGCCGCACGATCGGCAGCAGCAGCCGCAGTTCGCCGATGCCCGCGGTGCCGGCCAGCAGCTCGACGACGGCGCCCAGCGGCCAGCCGCCGCCCGGCAGTTCTCCATCGAGTGCCGGGAAACCGGTCGGCAGCGTGCGCGGACCCGCAACGGGCAGGCGATCGCCGCGCCAGAGACGGGGAATGGAATGCAGCAGTTCATCCACCATTTTTTTCGGCCCTCGCCTTCCCGGTGAGGGGAGGAAGACACGTCCCTGTGTCTTCCGGCAAACCGGAATTCCTCGAGCGCGCCGGGGCGGCGTTGCGGGGCCGTCTCCGGTGCTCATTTACTGCTTCGTAAACTGCGCTCCTCGACCTTGCCTCGACGCGCTGGAGGAATTCCGGGCTCGATCCTCCTAGCGCCGGATCAACCCGGCCATGCGGCCCTCGATCGCGAAATCACCCGAGCGCAGATCGACGCGCAGCGGCTCGAACCCGGGGTTCTCCGGCAGGAGCGTCACGATGCTGCCGCGCTGCCGGAACCGCTTCACCGTCACTTCATCGCCGATCCGCGCGACGACGATCTGATCGTGCTCGGCGACCGCGGTCTTGTGCACCGCCAGCAGGTCGCCGTCCAGGATGCCGGCATCGCGCATGCTCATGCCCTGCACCCGCAGCAGGAAATCCGCGCGCGGCCGGAACAGCGACTGATCGACCTTGAGGTGATCCTCGATGTTCTCCTCCGCCAGTAGCGGCGCGCCCGCCGCCACCCGGCCGACCAGCGGCAACCCGGCGGGGCGCATGAGGGTGATGCCGCGGGATTGGCCCCCGAGCTTCAGCACGCCCTTGCGGCCCAGCGCGTTCAGGTGCTGCCAGGCGGCGTTGTCCGAGCGATAGCCCATGTGCTCGCGGATCTCGCGCACGGTGGGCGGCATGCGCCGCTCCTCCATGAAGCGCTCGATGAACGCCAGCACCTGCTGCTGGATCGAGGTCAGTTCCTTCACCGCCAGGCCCTGTATGGATATACATGTATATTTATACAGTAGTCCGGCCACCGTGGCAAGCCCGACATGGCGGCCGCCCCGTTCTTCACCCAGAATCCGGGGAACGCCTGCCCGGGAGCCGACTGCCATGAAGAGACTGCTGTTTCCCGCCCTCCTCGCCACCCTCCTCGCCGGCCCGGCCGGCGCACAGGAAGAAGAGGATCCCGGCCGCATCGTCCGGAACACGATCAACCAGGTGCTGTCCGTCCTCTCCGATCCGGCCCTGCCGGAAGCGGACAGGCGCGCGCGGGTCTACGCGCTCGCCGCCGACCGGATCGATTTCACCGGCATCTCCCGCCGCGTGCTGGCGACGCAATGGGCCGACGCCACTCCGGAACAGCGGCAGCGGTTCGAGGCGTTGTTCCGCGAGATCCTGCTCGGCAGCTACTGGGCGAGGCTCCGGCACTACCGCGACGAGCGCGTGGAATATGTCACCGTCATGACGGAAGGCGACGCGCTCTCGACCGTCGACACGGTGATCGTCACCGACCAGGCGGAGATCCCGATCAGCTACCGCATGGAACGGGTGAACGGAAAATGGATGGCCTACGACTTCCTCGTGGAATCGCTGAGCCTGGTGACGAACTTCCGCAACGAATACCGGAACCTGATCAAGCTGAACGGCCTCGAAGGCCTGCTCCTGCAGATGGCGAAGGAAGTCGAAAAGATCGAGAAGGCGTAGGCAGTAGGCGGTAGGCAGGAATGTCAAAAGCGGGGTTGTTTCCCCACATGCCGCCTACTGCCTGCCGCCTATGACTCTTGTTCGTAACAAAAGCTGACGACTTCCAGTTCCAGATCGCCGACCGGCCGCTGCCAGCCGACGGTATCGCCGACCCGCCGGTTGAGCAGCGCGCGCCCCAGCGGCGATACCCAGCTGATCAGTCCCTGGTCCGGATCGGCTTCGTCCTCGCCCACGATCGTGAACGCGTAGGCCGCGCCCTGATCGTCTTCCACTTCGACCGTCGCGCCGAAACGGATCGCGTCGCCGCACTGCGCGGCAGGATCGACCGGGATCGCCACGTGTACGCGCTGGTCCAGGTAACGGAGTTCCGAACGCACGGCGGCCAATTCATTCCTGGCGGAGAGTTCGCCGCCGGCGAGGTCCAGTTCGCGGGCGCGGCGGCGCAGCGACTCGGCGCGCGTCTTCAGGCGCTCCAGTCCGCGCAGGGTGATGTAATTCGGATGCGTGCTCTGCGGACGCTCGGGCGGCGCGTCTTCGGCCTGATCGCCTTCCGGTTCCTTGACGAATGCGCGGCTCATGGCCGGACTCTAGCACGGCATGCCGCGGGCGGCCTGAATGGCCCCGAAACCTGCCTTCCCTACCGTACAGGAGGTACGGCGTTTCTCAATCGCGCGAGCGATTGAGGAACGAAGGAAGACCAAAACCACGCTTTTGGTCTTCCGTCTCTGAAAAAGGCCAGGGACGGCCTTTTTCAGCTATAGAGATAACACCGACTCCAGCTCGCTGACGCGCGCCAGGTTGCGCAGCGACGCGGGCGCGTTGCGGATCGTGATCGTGCGGCCCGGGCGGCGCGCCAGCCGCCGCCACTCGATGAGCAGCGCGAGCGCGGCGCTGTTCGCGCGCGTGACTCCGGAGAGATCCAGCACGATGTCGCCGCCGTCCGCGAACCGCGCCAGGCTCTCGCGGTACAGGCCGGGAACACTGTCGAAGTCGAGGACGCCGTTCACGCGGAACTGCCGGGCGCCGTTTCCGCCCGCCACGGCCTCGAGACCGGATCCCGGATTCGCGGCCATGCTCACTTCGACATCTTGTCGACCATGAACTGGCCGATGAGCCGCTCCAGCACGATGGCCGAATCGGTGATCGTGATCTTGTCGCCGTCTTTCAGCACTTCTTCCTCGGCACCCGGCGTCAGCCCGATGTACTGCTCGCCGAGCAGTCCGGACGTGAAGATGCTGGCACTCGTATCCGTGGGGAACGCCGCGAAGCGCTTCTCGATATTCAGCGTCACGATGGCCTGGAACCGGTCACCGTCGTAGCTGATGCCGCTGACGCGTCCGACGAGCACGCCGCTGGCGCGCACCGGCGAACGGATGTTGAGACCGCCGATGTTCTCGAAGCGCGCGGTGAGTTCGTAGGCATCCCCCCGGCTCACGGTACTCATGTTGCTGACCTTGAGCGCCAGCATGAACAGCGCCGCGCAGCCCGCGGCGACGAACAGTCCCACCCAGATTTCCACGGCAGTTCGCGACATGTCAGTTGATCTCCAGCAGGAATGCGGTCAGCACGAAATTGAGTCCCAGCACCAGCAGCGAGGCGTTCACGACGCTGCGCGTCGTGGCGCGGCCCACACCCTCGGCGGTCGGTATGCAGTCGTAACCCTCGAACAGCGCGACCCAGGTCGCCGCGAACCCGAACGCGAGGCTCTTCCACACGCCCGTCATCAGATCATCGCTGAAATCCACCGAGGCCTGCATCTGCGCCCAGTAGGCGCCGGCGTCCACGCCCATCAGCCCGACGCCGACCACGTAGCCGCCCAGCACGCCGACCGCGCTGAAGATCGCGGCGAGCAGCGGCATGGCCAGGAACCCGGCGACGAGCCGCGGCGCCATGACGCGTTTCATGGGATCGACCGCCATCATCTCGAGACCCGACAGCTGTTCGGTCGCCTTCATGAGCCCGAGTTCCGCGGTCAGCGCGGAGCCGGCGCGGCCGGCGAACAGCAGCGCCGTCACCACGGGACCGAGTTCGCGGACCAGCGTGAGCCCGACCATGGTGCCGAGCGAGGATTCGGAGTTGAAGCGCACCAGGATGTTGTAGCCCTGCAGGCCCAGCACCATGCCGACGAAGATGCCGGCGACCAGCACGATGACGATGGTGAGCACGCCGATCGAGAACATCTGCTGCACGACCAGCCACGGCCTCGGCAGCAGCGACGGCAGCGCACGGAACACGCGGAACAGGAACAGCGTACCGCGGCCGATCCGCTCGAAAAACTCGAGGGCGCGGCGACCCATGGCGGCGAGGGGATTGGCGGCGGCGATCATTGCGCATCAACCCGCGAACAGGTCCTCCGCGTAGTCGCGCGCCGGGTAATGGAACTGCACCGGTCCGTCCGGCAGGCCGTCGAGGAACTGGCGCGCCCACGCGGACTGCGTCCGGCCGAGTTCCGCGGGCGTGCCGTGCTGCATCACCTTGCCGTCGGCAATGATGTAGATGTAGTCGGCGATGGATGATGTTTCCGGAACGTCGTGCGACACGATGATGCTGGTCAGCCCGAGGTTGTCGTTCATCGTCTTGATCAGCTTGACCAGCACGCCCATCGAGATCGGATCCTGCCCGCTGAACGGCTCGTCGTACATGATCATCATCGGGTCGAGCGCGATGGCACGCGCCAGCGCCACGCGCCGCGCCATGCCGCCGGACAGTTCGGACGGCTTGAGTTTCGCGGCGCCGCGCAGGCCGACCGCCTGGAGTTTGATCAGCACCAGGTCGCGGAGCATCGGCTCCGGCAGCTTCGTGTGCTCGCGCAGCGGGTAGGCAACGTTGTCGAACACGCTGAGATCGGTGAGCAACGCCCCGCTCTGGAACAACATGCCCATGCGCTTGCGCAGCTCGAACAGCGCGTCCTGCCCGAGCTGGTGCACGTTCTCGCCGTCGACGTGGATCTCGCCGGCTTCCGGGCGCAGTTGCGCACCGATGAGTTTGAGCAGCGTCGTCTTGCCCGTGCCGCTCGGTCCCATGATCGCGGTGATCCCGCCGCGGCGGATGTCCATGTCGACGTTGTCGAAGATGGCGCGCGCACCGCGCCGGAAGCGCAGTCCGCGGATTCTGACCAGAGTATCGTCGGGAGAGTCCCCGGCGGAGGCGGCGGCGGTGTTCACGCCGCGCAGTGTCATGGTTGGCCGGAAGGTCGTCAACTTTGGCCCGTGCAGGCTTGACGCGGCGCGCGGTTCCAGTCGAAAGTGCGCCCATGAACCGCGCCGTCACCGCCGACCTGTTCACGCCGATCCGCCTCGGGCGCATCGACCTGCCGAACCGCATCGTCATGGCGCCGATGACGCGCGCGCGCGCCGGACAGGGCGGCGCACCGAGCTGCCTGACGGCCACCTATTACCGACAACGCGCCACAGCCGGACTGATCGTGACGGAAGCAACGCAGGTCTCGGCGCAGGGCGGCGGCTTCCCCGGCACGCCGGGCATCCACAATTTCGAGCAGATCGCGGGCTGGCGGCAGGTGACGGACGCCGTGCACGACGCGGGCGGCCGCGTGTTTCTGCAGTTGTGGCACGTGGGCCGCATCTCGCATCCGTCCATGCAGCCGAACGGCGAACTGCCGGTCGCGCCGTCCGCGATCAGGCCTGCCGGCGAAGTGTTCACGGCCGGGGGACCGCAGCCGTACGCGACGCCGCGCGCGCTGGAGACGGCGGAAATTCCCGGCATCATCGAGCAGTTCCGCCGCGGCGCCGCGAATGCCATGGTTGCCGGCTTCGACGGCGTGGAGGTACACGCGGCAAACGGCTACCTCATCGACCAGTTCCTGCGCGACGGCACGAACCGGCGCAGCGACGAATACGGCGGCAGCATCGACAACCGCGCGCGGCTGCTGCTGGAAGTGATGGCCGCGGTCACCGGCGTCTGGGAGAGCGATCGCGTCGGCGTGCGCCTGTCACCCGCGAACGGATTCAACGACATGCGCGATTCCAATCCGGATGCCACGTTCGGCCGCGCTGCGGAACTGCTGAACCCGCTGAAGCTCGCCTACCTGCACGTGGTCGAGGAAGGCGCCTACGATGTCACCCGCGTGCGCCGCGCGTACCGCGGCCACTACATCGCGAACGGCGGCTACGACCTGGCGAAGGCCACTTCGGCGATTACGTCCGGCGCGGCGGACCTGGTGTCGTTCGGCAAGGCGTACATCTCCAATCCCGATCTGGCGCGGCGCTTCGCCGTCGGCGCGGAACTTGCGCCCGCGGATACCGGAACCTTCTACGGCGGCACGCACGCCGGCTACACGGACTACCCCGCGCTGGACCAGGCCACCGCTTCCGCCTGAAAACATCGGGCACAACCTCGCCGCGTTCGCCGACCTGCGCCTGAACGCGATCGTGGGCGATGCAGAGGGAAACGGAATCCTGCTGAAGAAACGCGGGACCGTGCCCCGCGCAGACTCTTCTACTCGGCGCCCTGCTCCACCGGCACGGAGGTCAGATCGCTGAAGCCGCAGCGCACGCCGTCCGGCAGCACCACGGTTGTCGATCCGTCCAGCTCGTGAGGGCCGGAGGTCGTGAAGCCCAGCGTCTCGGCGGAGCGGATCCCGGCACAGGCGCCCGTGAGCGTCGCCTTGAAGCGACCGTGAGCGTAGGTATTGATGATCAGCGTCTGGCTGTCGGGCGCGTACCAGTCCTTGATGTCGCTGGAACCGAAAGTCTTCGGCAGTGACGGCGCCGTGCCCGGCTGGCCGATCACCTCGACTTCATCGCCGGTGGCGGGATCCGGCATGGCCTCGGTGTCCTCGAGGGCCACGGCGGGAACCGCGCACAGCAGCCCGAGAGCGAACACGACTCGGGGCCAATGAGACCGGTTCGGATGGTGAACTGTGCACTTCATGGCGGGATTAGACATCCGCGGAGGAGATTATCTCCCGGCAGGTTTCCCGTACAGTCCCGGCACTGCCGAACGACCGCCGGCAGCCGATGGCAGGACCGGCCCCCGGTTCCGCAAGGGACGATCGCCGGCTCAAGAGGCGGCGGTCTCGCGCGTCATCCAGCCGGTCAGCACGTCGCGCATCGCCTCCTCCACCGGCACCTCGAGCGGCGTCAGCCACTCCTTCGGCAGGAACAGCGTGAATCCGCCGATCTGGTAGCTCATGGGAATGTACACGGCCGCGCACCCGGGTCGCTCGAGCCCCGTGGCGAGACCCGACAGGTCTTCGCGCACGATGAAACCGACCACGTCCACCGGCCATCCCGGCGCCCGAACGCGCACCACCCGGTCCGGGCGCCGGCCGTCGCCGGGCGCGAGGTAGCGGGTAAGCTCCTTGAGCGCGGTGTACAGGCTCTTGATGAGCGGGATGCGGCGGAACGGCTGCTCGACCAGCGCGTACAGACGCTGCATGAACGGCGCGGACATGAGGAGGCCGAGCAGGAAGATCGCGGTGAGGCCGATCACCACTCCGGATCCCGGCACGTAGCCGAGCGATGGCAGCCAAGCGGAAACGACGCGATGCATGATCCCGTCGATCGAGGAGAAAAAATAATAGAGCGGCCAGATCGTGAACAGCAGGGGCAGCAGCAGGATGAGGCCGCGCAGGAACGTGCGGCTCACGAAGCTCATCTTCATGAACGGATCCTCCGGGCGGGCAATTCCGCCCACGTGGTCGGAGCGGTCAGATCGCCTTGATCGGGAGATCGCACCAAAGGTCGCGCGCCATCTGCACGGCGTCTTCGCGGCCCTGGTAGTAGCCGCGCACCACCCGGCAAGGACTGTACCCCTGCCGCACGTAGAAGCGGCGAGCCGGGGCATTCGAGCGCCGCAGTTCGAGGCGCACGACCGCGATACCCGCGGTCAGCGCCGAAATCTCCAGCCAGCGCACCAGCGCGGCGCCGTTGCCGAGGCGGCGAAACGCGGGGTGGACGGCCAGCAGGTCGAGGTTTGCCTCCTCGCTGCCGAAACGCATGATGGCGAACCCGGCGAGCACCGGTCCGGACACGAGCTTGATGACCGTCGCCTCCGGATTGTCGATTGCACGGAGAACGCGTGGAGGGCGCCAGCTCCAGCCGAGGCCGGTTTCGATCAGATCGCGCGAGAGCGCCGCGATGGCCGCCGCGTCCGCGCGCCTGGCGAGTTCGATATGCATGCCCTGCGGCAGCAACTCGTTGCGCATGAATCAATTATAGGACGCCGGCTTCACTTGTCGCGGTCCGCGGACCCCTTCGCGCCACGCCAGCGGCGCCACAGGCGCGCGATCTCGTCCTCGCCCAACGGGTCGGGATGCTTGACGCAGAGGCTCCGCGCCCACTCTCGGTTGAAATCCTTCTGCACGTACAGGTTGATGGCGAGCGTGATCAGCATGCACAGCAGCGCGCCGGCGGATGCAAGCGCCATGTCCTTGTGCGCGTCCCAGATGTCGCCCTGCGTGCCGAGGTAGGCGACACCGAGGTCGCCGCCGACCAGCTCGGCCGCCGCCCACTCGAACAGCTCGAACAGCATGGACGTGGAAGCGGCGAGATCGAGCGGCAGGAAATAACCCCAGAAGCCGCGGATATCGACGATGCGGAAATAGATCTCCCGGATCGGGTAGGCGAGCAGCAGGCCATAGAGGAAATGCGCGATCCGGTCGAAATTGTTGCGGTCCCAACCCACGAGTTCGTTGAAGGAAACCCCGGTCAGGGAGAGAAACCACTGGTCGTACGGCGTCTGCGCATAGGTGTAATGCGCGCCGATCTCATGCACGCAGAGAAACACGAACACGCAGGTATAGGAGATCCGGGACAGCGGCAGGTGGCGGTAGGTGAGCCAGAGCACGATCGCGCCGACCAGGACGAGCGCGTTTTCCAGCGCCCAGTCCTTCCGATCATGGGGATCGATGGCCAGGGCCACCCACCAGATCGTGAACAGCCCGGCCAGGACGAGAAAATACTTCCGGTGCGGAATGTGGCGGCGCTGCTCCATGGCGGAGGAACAGTATACTCCCCGCTCCCGCCGCGGCCGGGCGTTCAGTCTCCCGACTTGCGTCCCACGAAGAGGTAGTAAGGCGCGCGGAGCGGCAGCCACGGCACCGCGCCGCACGCTTCCGTGAAGTGCAGCGGCGTGAGCTCGGCGTGCAGCGCCGCCGGATGTTCGGCGTCGATCCGCACTCCGTCGTGGGCGAACCAGCGCCGCCAGAAAGCCGCCGCGATCCGCCCCCGCGGCGGATGAAAGTCGACGACCCCGAGCAGGCCGCCGGGCTTCAGCATGCGCACCGCGTTCCGGAGCGCCGCGCGCCACTCCGGCATCATGGTCAGGGAATAGGAAAACACGACGCGATCGACGCCGATCCCGGGATCGTAGGTGCCGGCGTCGTGCTCGACGACGCGCGCGTTGCTCCAGCCGTCGAAGCGGCGCCGCGCCACACCGAGCAGCGCGGGGCAGAGATCGACCAGATCGGCGCGCGCCAGCCGGAGCGCAAGCGGCCCCAGTTGCGCCAGGTTCCAGCCCGTCCCGGCGCCGAGATCGACGACGACCTGGCCCGGCGCGAAGTCCATGAGCTCAAGCAGGCGCTCGCGGCCGTGCAACAGGCGCGCGCGGAAGGCGTCGTAGCGGTCGGCCTGCGGGCCGTAGAAGTCCTGCAACCGATCGCGGTGCGCGCCGCCGCGTCGGATGCCGCGCAGCAATCGCAGCAGGACGCGGATCTCGCCGGCCGCCGCGGACACGTTCAGGCGCGGACGTCCGCGATGTGGAATCCGGCGTAGGTGTGAACGCGATCGTGCCGCTGCAGGCGCTCCGCGAGTTCCGGATGGAACTGCAGCCGTTCGGCGAGCGACGCCGTGCCACGGGGCGATTGCACGCGCACGGCGTCCAGATACGCCGGCCGCGCGTGCGCGCTGCGGAAGATGATGCGCGCGCCGGGCGCACTGCGGGCAAAGATCGCCTGCCATTCCTCGGCGAGCGCATCGGGGCGAGATCCACCCATCCAGTCCATGTGATCGAGCAGCACGAAGCGCGAGATCGCGCGCTCCGTGGATTTCAGGAAATCCGTCACCGACGTCGTGTGCACGAACAGCCGGTCGACGAGCCCGGCCTTCAGTCTCTGGAAGTTCGCACGCCGCAGGTACTCCGGGCAGCAGCCGCGCGAGTACGCGCCCTCGAGGTAGAGCCGCCAGAAGTAATTGGCCGACAGCGGGATTTGCCTGAACACGTACTCGATCGCCTCGCGCACGAAGCCGGCGACGCCGTTCGCGTGCTGCCGCTCCACCTCGCGGCGCTGCGTGCGCGGTACGCCGAGCAGGTTCATCGTGAACTGCCGCGACAAAACCCAGTTCAGCTTCCGGTCCCACAGGTGCGGCGCGATCATGCGGTCGTAGACGTCCCGCTGCGCATCCAGGTCGCCGGTCTCCAGCAATGCGTCCACGCCGCGCCGGAGCGCCGGCGACAGGTCGAGGTAAAGGTGAAAGGCGCGCGCCACGCGGCCGGAGAGTCCGTGGAAGTACAACCCGCCGGCGCCCCCCTCCGCTTCGAACCAGCCGGCCCGCTCGTCCCAGAACACCCGCGCGAAATCGTCGAGTCGCGGCCGCAGCAGTTCCCGGTACAGTTCGCCAAAACGCGGGTGCCGGCCCTGGCCAAACACCTGGAAAAAGTCGCCGAAATCGAGGGCGCGGATCCCGGCCAGCTTGAGTTCCAGCAGCGCGTTCTGCCGCGGATTCATGTCGACGGCGTCGACCCGCCGCGGCGAGGTCAGCAGGTAATCGAGCGCATTGCAGCCGGCGCTGGTGATCACCAGCACCTCGTCCGCGGGGCCGAGGCGGAGCGCCTGCCGATCGACCGCGGGATCCTCCCAGCAGGCGTTGTAGACGAGGGATCGGGAATAGAGACCCTGGAACAGGCGATCGTGCAGCCGGTCGATGGGGCGGGCGGTCACGCGAGGCGGGCCGGATGGCTCATGGACGCCGCGGATTCTGGCGAAGCCGTGTGTCGCTCGTGAGTCCGGCCGATGACGCGCGCGTGAACGGGCATTTGAAAATCACGCGGCAGGCGTCCAGAATCGGTTCACAGAACATGCGGGACCCGGGACAGGAGTCGACGGGCCCCGCGCTGCCGACCCGGGGAATGCAGATGGCCTGGGACTACAAACCGCTGCCGATCCAGGAGCTCGGATCGGGCGCCGGGTTCCGGCGCCCGACCCAGCCGTCGAGCGCGCACGTGACGCGGGACTCCCCCGCCATGGACGTGATGACCGACCTGTCGCGCACCACGGCCGCCACGATCCGCCCGCACGCGCCGCTGTTCGGCGCCAACCAGTTCATGATCACGCGCGGCGTGCGCCTGCTGCTGGTGGTCGACGACGGGGAAAACGTCGTGGGCGTGATCACCGCGACCGACATTCTGGGCGAACGCTCGATGCGCATGTCCACCGAGCGCGGACTGAAGCGCGATGAACTCACCGTATCCGAAGTCATGACGCCGGCCGCGCGCATCGAGGTCATCGATCTCGCCGACGTGCACGCCGCGCGCGTCGGCCACGTGCTCGAAACCCTGCGCCGTTCCGGGCGCCAGCACCTGCTGGTGATCGATCGCGAACCCGTGCCGTCCGGCCGCCCGCTCGCGCCGCCCGTCCTCCGACCGATGGTGCGCGGCATCTTTTCCCTGTCGCAGATCGCGCGCCAGCTCGGTGTCACCGTCCAGCCCGGCGAAGTCGCCCGCACCTTCTCCGAGATCGAAGTCGCCCTCGGCCACTGAGCCGCGGCCGGCCGCAGATCATGAAGAGCCTCCTGCTGCTCGCGGCCGTGGCGTACGGCATCTACTGGATGAGCACGCGCCCGGGATGCGGGGGCGCCGACGCGCTCGCCTGTCCCGATCCCGCGCTGGAGGAAGGCGTCGGCCTCACCCTGGACGCGACCGAGGTCTGCAAGGGCGCCGGTTATCTGTGCAAGGGGCGCGGCAGTTTCCAGGTTGCCCGGTGGCCGCTCGACAAGGGCAAGCTCCGGGTGCGTGTTCCGCTGCCGGAATTCCTGGAGGGAGATACCGCACGACAGATCCGGGACGCCGCGATCGAGGGGATACTCGAGTGGGACGGCCATCCTTTCCCGCTCGTGATCGACACCGACGAGTTCGTGTTCCGCTGGGACGTCGGCGTCGTGTGGTCACAGGGACTCACGAATTCGGAAGCCGGCCTCGCCCGCATGTCGGGGAAAGTCAACGGGAAGCGCTTCGAGTTCTCGGCCGAGGGACTCGCTGTTTCAGTCCCGCCGATCATCGCCGGCGACGTGCCCACGCTCGAACCCGGGACGGACCCGGCCGAGTTCATCGCGCAGATGAGCCGGATGGGCCGGGGGATGGAGATGGGGCCCGCCTTGCTCGAGCAGGTGAAGGCCGTCGCAATGCACGAGATGGGTCACGTGCTGGGGGTCATGCACAGCGATTCGAAGAACGACATCATGTTCCCGCAGTATCGCGCCGGCGAAACGGAGATCCGCGCGTCGAAGCGCGATCTGCAGACGGTCGAAGCGCTGTATGCCCTGCCAAACGGGGCGATGGTGCAGTAAGACACCGAACAATCGGCGCTGTGTCCTGCCGCGCGGGGCGGTGCGGCGTTGAAAAAGCCATGGACGGCTTTTTCAGACCTTTCCTAGACGTTCTTGTCGGCCATCGCGGGGACGTCAATTTCCTTCACGCAGGTCGCGGGCGACAGGCTCAGCACGCACTTCACGATCGCAACCAGGTCCTGCATCGGGATCAGCTTGCCGCCGGTCGCTTCCAGCGTGTGTTCCAGCCCGCGATCCCACGGCACCTCGGACGCGATCCAGCCCGGATTGATCACGGTCACGGCGATGCCGTCCTCGCGCAGGTTGTGCCGCAGCGAGTGGCCGAGCCCGCGCAGGCCGAACTTCGACGCCGTGTAGGCGACCTCGCGATCGCTGCTGTTGTCGAGCCCGGAGGTCGAGCCGACCAGGATGATCTTGGCGTCCATGCCGAGGCGGAGATTCGGCAGCAGGGTCCGGATGCAGGAGGCGGCCGCGGTGAGATTGACGCCGACGATGTCGAGCAGCTCGGAGTCCGGACTCTCCTCGAATTCGTACTCCGCGGTGAATCCCTGCTTCTCCCAGATCCCGGCGTTGTAGATGAGCACGTCGAGCGGCTTGCCGCCGAGCGTCTCCGCCACGAGCGCGGAGGCCCCGGAGTGACGCAAATCCGCTTCAATCCAGAAACGCGAAACCTCGTCGTCGAGTTCGAGGCTGGGCGGCCGCGTCCGGGACACCAGCCACACCGAGTCGCCGGGTTCCGGTACGCCGCAGGCGAAGGCATCGCCGAGCCCGCGGCTGCCGCCGAAGATGATCAGGTTCGCCACGTCAGCCCTCCGGTTTCGGCTCCCACAGTTCCACCTTGTTGCCCTCCGGATCGATGAACCAGCCGAAGCGGCCGTTATCGAGCGACTGGATCTCCTCCAGGATGCGGGCCCCGCCCTCGCGAACGCGCGCGAGCGCGCCGTCGAGATCATCCACCATCACGTTGATCATGAATTCCTTCGGGGACGGGCTGAAGTAGTCGGTGTCGGCGCTGAACGCGCCCCAGACGGTGCAGCCGCCCGGCGGAACGGACGTCGGCAGAAAAGCCGCGCCGGGAAACCGCGGATCAACGGGGAAATCGAGCCACTTCGCGTACCAGCCCGCGAGCTTCGCCGCGTCGCGGCACTTGAAGAACACGCCGCCGATGCCCAGCGCTTTCGCCAACTCAGCCGCGTCCCCGGCGCCGATCGTGGAATGCGTATACTGTCCCCATGATGCACCTGCTGTTCAGTCCGTTCTACGAGGCGACCATCACCATGACGCCGGACGGCGGACTGCTGCTCGCGAGCGCGCGCGAGCGCATGCTGGCCTGGGGCATCGTGTTCTGCGTGCTCGCCGCCGTCTCGCTCGCCCTCTGGCTGTTCCGGATCGCGCGACCGTGGATGATCGCCGTGTTCTTCTCGACGCTGCTGATTCCGGCCGTGGTCATGCCCTCACTCCGCCACGAACGCATCCACGTGCTGCCCGATCGGATCACGATCAGCTCCGGCTTCTGGATCGCGCCGTCGCGGGACGTCATCGATCTATCGGGCCTGCTGCACATCCGCGAACGCGACACGCAGTTCGAACTCGCCGGCTACGCGGTCGAACCGAATGCCGTCTGGCAGGTCGCCCGGCGCGACGGCAGTCGCGACACGCTGCTGCTCAACGACTTCTTCACCGCCCACCGCATGGTCGTCGCACAGTACCTCCGCGACCGCGGCCGGACAGTGGAATCCCTCTAGTTCGCCTTCCCGCCTGCCTGAAGGCTCTTCAGGTCAGTAATCACTTCCTGACTGTTCGCCTTCGGGTCCACGTCGGTGTAGATCTTCGCGAATTTCCCGTCCGGGCCGATGATGAAGGTGTTGCGCCGGGCGAGCCGCATGCCCGCGAAAGTCATGATCGAGCCGTACTGCTCGGCGACCTTGCCCTCCGCGTCCGAGAGCAGCGGGAATGGCAGGCCGTGTTTCTCGGCGAACTTCGCGTGGCTGTCCGTGCTGTCGAGGCTCACGCCCAGCACCTCGGCGCCCAGTTCCCGGATCTTGAAGATGTCGTCGCGGAAACCGCAGGCCTGCGTGGTGCAGCCCGGCGTGTCGTCCTTGGGATAGAAGTAGAGCACGACCCACTTGCCAGAATAATCCGCGAGCTTGTGCGGTTTCATGTACTGGTCCATCAACTCGAAGGTCGGCGCCGCATCGCCGGGATTCGCCGCTCCCGCCGGACCGCAGAGCAGGGTCACGGTGCCGGCGACCAGCGCGTTCAGCAGGGATCGGTATTTCATCGTCAACGCTCCTTGGAAGGGACTACGACTTCCCGCAACTCTAGCGCAGGGCGCGCGCCGCGTCAGCCCACGAACGTGCCCGAGGGCGGTCGTTCGGTCCAGTGTTCCCAGTAGGGCGTCGGGTAGAAGCGCTCCGACAGGAAGTTGACGAAGGTACGGACCTTCGCGGACAGGTAGCGTCGGTACAGGTACGTCGCGTAGATGGGGCGCGGCGGCGGCTCGAAACGCTCGAGTACGGCCTCGAGGCGGCCCGCCGCGATGTCGAGGCCGACCATGTAGGTCGGCATCTGCACGAGACCGGCACCCTGGATCGCGGCGACGCGGAGCGCGTCACCGATGTTCGATCGCACGTGGCCGTTCACGCGATCCATCCGCACCTTGCCGTCGATGCTGAACGACCAGTCGCCGCTCAACTGCCGACCGGTGTAGATCAGGCAATCGTGATCGCGCAGATCGTCCGGGTGCTGCGGCCGGCCGCGCGCCTCGAGGTAACCCGGCGCCGCGCAGGCCACGACCCGCGCCTGCGCGAGCTTGCGCGCGATCAGGCTGGAGGCTTCCAGATCACCGACGCGGATCGCGAGATCGAGCCCCTCCTCCACGAGATCGCCCGGGTGATCGGTGAGCACCAGTTCCACGTCCACTTCCGGGTACGCGACCCGGTAGTCGGCGATCGCGCGCGCGAGGTGAAAGGAACCGAACGAGGTTGGCGCCAGCACGCGCAGCGTGCCGCGCGGCTCGGTGCTGAGCTTGGACACCGACTGCTCGGTCTCCTCCAGGTCAGCCACGAGTTCCTTCATGCGCTCCCGGTACGCGGAACCGGCCTCCGTGAGCCCGACCCGGCGCGTGGTGCGATTCAGCAACCGGACGCCCAGCTTGTTTTCGAGCTGACTGACGTGTTTGGAGACCATCGCCTTTGACAGGCCGAGTTCGTCCGCGGCCGCAGAAAAGCTGCCGTGGCGGGCCACAGCCAGAAATACCTCGATGGTTTTAAGTCGGTCCATGGGCTTTGTGACGAAGGGTCGGGTTTATTGTTTCTTTATAAGAAACACTCTATCAATTTTATCAATATTGTAAACGAATGTCGCGCCCATTATCTTGCACCGCAACAGGATGGTCCCGGTCCGGGACCCCAACGGAATCTGAGGAGAGACGCAATGAAGAACCTGGCAATCATCGTGCTGGCCGCCGTGGCCGGACCGGTGTCCGGCGACATCGCTCCGGAAACCGTGATCGCAACGAGCAACGCCGGTTGGGAGTCGGCTTTCAACTCCGGCGACACCGCCGCGCTGTCGCGGCTCTATGCCGCGGACGCGACCGTGGTGGCGCCCAGCCTGGAGATCGTGAGCGAGACCGCCGAGATCGAGAAATTCTGGGCCGCGAAGTTCGGCGCCGGCGTGCGCGACTTCCAGCTCGACACGATCAACCTGCGCGCCGACGGCGACCGCCTCTACCAGACGGCAGCCTGGTCCGCGAACGTGAGCATGGCTGGCCACAGCCACGCGATCGACGGCGAGATGAGCAGCGTGCTCGAGCGCCAGGCCGACGGCAGCTGGAAGATCCGCGCCCAGAACTGGCACTGAACGATTCGGCGGGCACGCCCGCCGGCAACGACTCTTGTTGGACCGCCCCCCCGGTTTACTTCCCCCTGACCGGACGGCGTTAGCACTGAACCCGCCTCGAGAGAGGCGGGTTTTTTTTGGTGATTATGTACATGACAAAGGTAGGTCATGAGCCAGAAAAAGGCCCCGGAAGGGGTAGAAGTAACGCCAGAAATGGTTGAGGCCGGGCTTAAGGCCTTGGAGGGGTCTGGTCGCCTTGTGGGGGACCATCGTCGGGCCGGAGATAGCCTTGTAGTTCAGCGAGTATTTTCCGCCATGTACTCCTGCCAAGCTGGTGATACCCGACGAGGAGCGTAAATTTCTCGACGCACTGAATGGCGAGTCCGAGATTCCGGATGACATTCTTCATGTCGTTGATCGAAAGCCCCGGGATGCTGTTTGCCGTTATTTCCTTGTCCCTAAAATCGAACATGGGCAGCAGAATTCTCATGTAATTCTTGGCCCCGTAATAAACAAGGCCAATGGATCCGTGTGCAATCGTGTTTCTCTTTCTCCGCAGCCTTGAAATGCGGTCGTTGAGCCGCTCCCAAAGCGGTTGCAGCTCGTCGAGATTCTTACTTTCTCGGATATAGTTCGTGAGGCAGTTTCCTACGATGGTCTGCCGGGCATCGAAACTTGTCGGGGAGTAGTAGACCGCGAATCCGATTTTTGACTTCTGGTAGTCGATATTGAGGATTTCGCAGAGAAGCAGGGCTAGGTTAGACTCAAGCGCAGACCACAGCGAAAAGAATACGTTTGTCTGGCGATGAAGCTCATCGCTTTCTTCTTTGAGTCGCGCCTGCTCGGAGTCGGTCATGAAGAAGTCCAAGAAGCAGAATAGGCCGGAAAATAATCAGCAGTTCAACGAAACCCTGCGGCGCATGTTGAACACGCCGCCACAGCCACAGAAGAAATCGACGAAGAAATAGCCAGAGGCCCGCCGCAAGGCGGGCGCTCTGGGTCCAACTAGGGGAGATGCGAGTTGCGTTGTTACCGTTTACGAACCGGCGCGTTGTAGGCACCTTTCACGAGGTTGATTCCGTGCAGGCAATCGCTCTCGTTGAAGTAGCCCTCCGCCGAATCGGCAATGATCCTGCCGTTCGACGCATACAGATGCCAACGCCACTGCAACATCGCATCTTTGTACATTTCAAAAAACATGGCGGAAATCTCCATGCAAGATGCTTCGTTTAAGGTGTACCTGTTCAGCTACCATCACGATGGAGCCAGATGGCGCTTCGAGATTCCGGCCAAAGACCCACAGGACGCCAAGGATCGCGTAGCAAAACTTGTCTACGCGACCTATGACGGCGAGTTGATCGCTAGATTGCCAGCGGCGTGCGGACCCATTGCACGTCTGGTCACCTGGGCCCGAAACTCTATACGGGTACTGTTTCCTACCGGGCCGGGTACAACGAAGGCGGGTTAATCCCTTCCCCAAATCCTTGTGGTAGTTGGATAATCGATCTACCACGATTAGGGTTTTGGATCAATCCAATCTTCGTATTGGATAGCGGCAAGTAATCGCTTCACCCGTTCGTGCGCTTTCCGCGATAGATGTTTCTTATTGCGCGTTAGGCCTAGCGTAGGTCAACCGCTTGCCCTCAATGCCCTTAAGAGCCGCATTGGTACGAGCCATATCATCGATGCCCATCGCTTCACGGTT
>Ga0315912_10001291_pt1 | contig 31685 bp, 24 predicted proteins | sample VfabasoilMG_FD_204469 | JGI IMG/M metagenome (GOLD analysis project Ga0315912, IMG submission 204469) | Garden soil microbial communities collected in Santa Monica, California, United States - V. faba soil | ecosystem: Environmental > Terrestrial > Soil > Garden | place: USA: California...
CTCAAGGCCGTCGTGCTCGAGCGAGCCGCGGCATCGACCGTGCTGGTCACGTCCTCACTCACGCTCGGAGGTCTGCTAGTGTCCACCAAGGCAGCTCTTGCGGTTGTCGCTGGCGTCGTCGGGTTGGGAGCGTGGCTCGTGTGGCCGAAGGCGGTGCACGAAGGCGACATCGTCGGCTATGCGCAGGACGCGCGCGGATACCCGGCCGTCATCAAGGCGGATCGGGATGGTGGAACGCACACCGAGCCGCTTCCTGCTCGGGGGTCGGAGAGCTCACGCAGCGTCATCGAGCCAACCTCTCCCGCGCAGCCGGTTGCGGCGCCGAACCCGGGCATCTTCCTCGTCGGCAAGCTGCTCGGCGTCGCGCCCGAGCACGCATCCGAGATCGATCTGCACGCCACGCTGCCGCGTGGAAGCGTCGACGGGAAGTCGAGGCCGGACGGGAGCTTCGAGATCGATCTCGCCAGCGCCGGTGCAGAGGCTCGCGAACAGCAGAGCCCGCTGGGCATCGCGATCAAGGCCGTACAGCCCAAGCCCGTCCCGGGCGAAGCGACGCAGGTCGAGATCTGGGCCCGGCACGCGCGCTACATCAGCGAGCGCGAGATCGTCGTCGCCAAGGATCTGTTCGCGGATCTCGCGCCCGGCGACCGGCGCGAGATCCGGCGCGACATCCATATGCGTCCGGCCGCGCTCGTCTCGGGTCGCGTGCGGGTGCCGGTCGGCTGGACCGTCGAGCGAGCTCAGGTGCAGCTCTTCTCGAGCCCGCTCGACCCGGCCGACGTACTCGAGATGGGCGAGGAACACTCCGATTGCGACGTGAAGGGGAAGTACACGATCAAGTCTCTACGCCGCGGGGAAGCGCTCGTGCGGGCCGAGTTGCCCGGCCTGCTGCCGGCCGCCGTGCGCGCTCGCCTCGACCCCGGGAGCGAGCTCGAGCTGCCGGATCTCGTGCTCGAAGAAGGAGGCTGCGCGATCCGCGGGCGCATCGACCTGCCGAACTGCCTGCGGCACTACGGCGCCGGCCGGATCGTCTTGGGCGGCATCCAAGTGCGGGCGCAGCGCGTCGAGCCCGCCGGCACCGCGCTCGGCGCGCTCGACGGCATGGTGTTCGATGCGCAGAGCGCCAGCCGAGTGCGCGAGGTGCGCGGCGGCAGCGTCCTCACGCAGCAGAGCTGCGCGATGGCCGATGACAGCAGCTTCCTCCTGCGCGGGCTCGAGCCAGGGCGCTGGGAGCTCTCGATCGACGGACTCGCAGCCAGCGGCACGCTTCCGCTCTTCGAGAAGACGATCGTCGAAGCGCCGGCCGAGGGCATCGTGCTCGGCGAGCAGCTCGGCTCGATCGGGATCCGGGTGCTCGACCCGCACGGGCCGGTCGTGGGCGCGATGGTGACGATGGGGGACGGCGAGACGTTCACCACCTTCATCGCCGGAGACGAGGGCCAGGTCTTCGTCGTCGGCGACCTGCGCAAGGACTACACGGCCGTCGCCGTAGCACCCGGGCGCGAGCACTCCTCGCTCGAGTTGCCGGCACTCGGCCGCGCGCGTGAGGTGAGCTTCGAGCTGCGGCTCTCCGATCCGCCGCAGCCGGCGACGCTCGTCTTCCGCCCTACGGATGTGGGCAGCGCGCCGAAGTTCGTGCAGCTGTACCTCGACCCCGGCGACAAGGATAGCGTGCTCGGCAACCGGAACGAGAAGATCGCGCTGGCCAATGGCCGCTACGAGCTCAGCGGTGTGCTGCCTGGCCACTGGAAGATCCGCATCGGCCCCAGCGAGGAGCAGGTGCCGGTCGCGTTCTACGGCGGCTACCTGTTGAGCGAGTACTTCGAGACGACGCTCGCGCCGGCCGCGACCTTCGAGCGCACGCTGCGCTGCGAGAGCGGCGGGCGGCTGCGCATCGCGATCGAAGCGGACGCGAGCCTGAAGTCGAACGGCCTGGGCTGCGAGCTCGCGAGCCTCGATGGCAAGGCAGTCCGGAAGCCGATCTTCGTCAGCTGTGTCAGCGGCGAGGGCTTCGGCATCTTCGGCGCCGACGTGCACCTGATGATCATGGGCGAGAACACGCAGGTTGGGCTGCGGGACTGCCTGCCGCCCGGGCGTTACGAGTTGCGCATCCCGTCCGACGCCGTGCGCGCCAAGCCGCTCGCCTTCGAGATCAAGCTGGGCGAGACGACGCTCGCGACCTGGAAGATCGAGAACTGAGCCCGCTGTACGATGAGGCGTGCATGAAGCACGAACTCGCGCGCTCGATCGAGATCCTCTCCCGCACGCCGGCCACGCTGCGCGCGCTGCTCGGCGGCGTGAGCGAGGCCTGGACGATGGCGAACTATGGGCCGGACACGTTTTCGCCCTACGACGTCGTCGGGCACCTGATCCACGGCGAGAAGACCGACTGGATCACCCGCGCGCGTTGGATCATGGAGAAGGGCGTGCGCGAGCCCTTCCCGCCCTTTGACCGCTTCGCGCAGCAGCGCGAGAGCGTGGGCAAGACGCTCGCCACCCTGCTGACCGAATTCGAGACGCTGCGGGCGCAGAGCCTCGCCGACCTGCGCAGCATCAGGCCCGATGAGGGCACGCTCGGCCTCGTCGGCCGCCATCCGAGCCTCGGCACGGTGACGATGCGCGAGCTCGTCTCGACCTGGGTCGTGCACGACCTGAACCACATCGCGCAGATCGCGAAGGCGCTCGCCTTCCAGTACAAGGACGAAGTCGGTCCCTGGCGGGTGTACCTGCCGATCCTGCCGAAGGGTTGAGGCCGATCAGCGCCAGGCGGTCGCGATCATCTGCTGCGCGCTCGGCGTCAGCGGCTCGCGCTCGAAGCCCGCGTGGATCTCCCAGCGCGCGAAGCCGGCCGCGCGGAAGAGCAGCTCGAGCTCGAAGCGCTGCGTCCAGCGCAGCACGGTGCGCGAGATGTGCGTGCGCAGGAGGTTCCCGTGCAGGTCGCGCTCCTCGACCTCGATCTGCGAGTGCTGCGTCTGCGCCAGCGGGTCCATCGTGCGCCGGTCGTAGAGGTAGAGACGCGTCGGCCGCGAAGGGTGCACGAACTCACCCTCGAGCACGCGCGTGTCCGGCTTCGCGCTCCAGATGTCGGGCCGGGGGTAGCCGATGTCCAGGGCGAACGCGCCGCCGTCGAGCAGCTGCTCGCGCACGCAGCGCAAGGCGGCGATCTGGGAATCCGAGTCGAGCAGGTGCGCGAAGGCGTTGAAGGCGCAGAAGACGCGCGCATAGCGCCGCGGCATGCGGAACTCACGCATGTCGGCGCACACGAGCGCCGGGTGCTTGCCGGACTCGCGCGCCTTGAGCGCGCAGCGCGCGAGCATTTCCTGCGACGCGTCGAGCCCGTCGCCGTCGAGCTCGGCTTCGAGCAGCGGGATCAGGACGCGACCGGTGCCGCAGGCGAGATCGAGGAACGGCCCGCGGCCCTGGCGCACGAAGTCGATCCAGAACGCAAGGTCGTCGTGATGGCTCTCGAACAAGGCGTCGTAGAGAACGCCGTCGTCGTAGGGCGTGATCGCCTCGGCGGACATGCGCGGGAGAGGATCGCCGCGCGGGCGGTACGGATGCAATGCTCTAGGGCAGGGAGATCGTGAGCGTCTGCCCGGCGGGGAGCTCGATGCTCTTCACGGTCTCGCGCGTCTGTTCGGAGCCCTGGCCCCTCGAACGCACGATATCGAGCTTGCCGGCGGCGAGCATGGGCACGACGAAGCGGCCCGCGGCGTCGGGCCGGATCTGGACGCGCTCGTAGTCCTTCTGGTCGGGCGAGGAGAGGCGCCAGCGCACGTCCGCGGCCGGATCCCAGCCGCTGATCGTGCCCTCGAGCCGGCCGGTGCGGATGTCGTGGGTCCAGTGGTTGGGCCCGCGCTGCAGCGTGACCGGGGCGCGCAACGCGAACTCGCTGCCCGACTCGGCCGGGGGCTTGAGCGTCAGCGAGCACTCGCCCGGACTCTCGACCTCGAGCCGCGCGCGCCCGCTCGAGTCGGTCACCGCACCGGGCGGCGAGCCGGTGAACGTGTGCTTGCCGCTCGGCCAGGCGACGATCGACCAGGCGCTCGCGGGCTGCCCGTTGTGCGTGAGCTCGATCTCGAGCAGGCACGGATCCGCGTTGCGCAGATCGAGATCCATGTGCGCCGTCTGGCCCAGGGCGATGGTGAAGTCGTGCCGGATGTCGCGCGCCTTGATCTCGCCCCCCGAACTCATCGAGGTGCCCGTCGCGCCGTGGAACATCTCGTCGCAGCGCTGGATCTCCCAATGGCCCACGCTGAGGTGCTCGAAGCGGAAGCTGCCCTCGGGGCCGACGACCTGCGTCTGCGGTTGCGCGTCGCCGCGATTGATGCCGACGATCACGCCCGCGGGGCTGCGGCCCGGCGGCATGAGCACCTTGCCTTCGAGCGTGCCGCCCGCGTCGAGCTGGATCACGATGTCCTGCAGTCCCTTCGCGGCTTCGAGCATCAGCGGCCCGTATTGCGCGCGGGCGTAGCCATCGGCGTCGGCATAGATCGTGAAATGGTCGTCGCGCTGCAGCTCGAGCGTGAAGCGGCCCTCGGAGTCGGTCGTGGCCTTGGTCTCGGCCTCGGGCCGCACGAGCGTCGTGAATCCGTTCATCTCGATCTCGGCTGCCGTCGGCTGCTCGTGCAGCGCGAGCTTCGCGCCCGAGACCGGCTTGTCACCGGCCATCACGCGCCCGTGGATGCCTGGAATGGTCGTGAGCTTGACCTCGAGGCTGGCGGGGAGCTTCTCCCCGTCGAGCGGACCGAGCTTCTCCGGCTTGTGACCGGGTGCGAGGACCTGATAGTAGAAGGCCCCCCTGGCCGGAACGCGCACCTGCGCGCGCCCGTCCACGTGCGCTTCGTCCTGGTCGACATTGCCGCGCGTATCCCCGTCGTCGAGGCCCCACTTCACGCGGTATTTCTCGACGGGTCCGTGCTCGTCGCGGACCGAGAGCTGGATCGTGCGCGATTCCTCGAGCCGGATCACGAGGCCCTTCGTCCCCGGCTTGACGTCGTCGAGCTTGACGGCCGCATAGCGCTCCTCCTCGTCGGAGAATTCGAGCGAGATGCGCACGCCGCGCTCGCGCGGGTGCACGACGAAGCGGCCGTCGTCCCCGGTGTTCGTGCCGGTGCTCCAGCTACTGCCGCCGCTCATCTGCCGCTCTTGTAGCTTCGCCTTGGCGACAGGCTTGTCGTTCGGATCGAGGACGATCCCCTCGATGTCGCGCAGATCCGCGTCGGCCTTGTCCTCGGGCTCGAGCACGAGCAGGACGTCGCTCACTTCGACGCCGGCGACGATCTCGAGCGGCGGGCTCACGGCCCAACGCAGGGTCTCCGTCTTGGCCCAGGCGCGCGTCATGCCCGCGGGAACGCCTTCGACGAGGAACAAGCCGCCCTCGCTGCTCAGCGATTCCGGCGCACCCTCCCAGGTCTCGGGCCCGCGATTCTTCAGCTGCTCGATGTCGTTCGAGCCCCAGATCGAGGGCACTTCCGAGACGATGACGCGCGCGCCGGCGATCGGCTGCTGGTCCTTGTCGATCACGCGCCCGCGCACGGAACCACCGGGTCGCAGGGTCAGATCACCGAGATGCAGCGTCTCGCCGGCCTTCAAGATGCCGCGCGGGAAGAGCGTCGCGTAGCGATCCGCTCCGGCGGCGAAGCGCACCGGCCCTCCGTGGACCGCGCCTTTCCAGTGCAGCGTCGCGATGCCGTCGCTGCCGCTGCGAGCCTCGTTCACCGGAGCGCCGCGCCCCGCGCTCTGGGCCTCGGCCATGGGCCGCAGCCACGCGTTCGCGATCGGGCGCAGGTTCTCGTCGACCATGTGCGCGACGATCGTCGTGTCGGCTTGCGCTGCGGCGGTCTCCGTCGCCGGAGTGGCGCGCTGGGCCTCCTTGGGGACGCTCGTGCGCTCCGATCCCGGTGTTTCGGAGGCGAGCGCGCCCTCCGCATCGACCGGCGTGTTGCGCGTCGCCTCGAGCGGCTGCGCCGCGGGCTTCTCAGGCTCGAGCGCGAGCGGCGCGGGTGCGGAGCTGCGCAGCCAGAGGAACATGGCGCCGAACCCCAGCGCGGCCAGGAGAGCGAAGCAGAGGACGAGCTTGAGGACGCTGTTCACGAGGGGCCTCATTGCACCGCGGCCGCGCCGCTTCGCGCAAGGCGGGCCACGCGAACATCCAAGCCCGCCTGAATTCTCCGTGATTGCTTACACGACGCAGACCAGGCGATCAGGGCAGCTGGAGGACTTTCGTCTCCTTCGCGGCCAACTGGAAGGTCTGCAGCGTCTCGTTCGTGAGCCGGCCGTCCACGGTCTTCCAGCGCACGACGGTCACCTTGCCCGCGGAGACGAGCGGCAGGACGAAGTGGCCCGACGCATCCGGCCGCAGCTCGTGGCTGGAGAGTTGGGCCTCCCCCTCGATATGCCAGACGATGCCCGAGTCGGGGGTCCAGTTCGCGATCGTGCCTTCGATGCGGCCCGTCTTGATGTCCTGAGTCCAGCTGTTCGCTCCGCGCTGGAGCGTGAGTTCCGCGCCGTACATGAAGTCGCTCGCCGATTCTGCCGGTGGCGTAGCGGTCAGCTGGCACTTCGTCGTGAATGCAAGCTCCAGGCGCGCGTGTCCATTCGCATCGGTCGTGGCGGAAAGAGTGCCGCCCCAGTGGGTGTAGTTGCCCACCGGAGTGGCGCGGATAGTCCAGGCTCGTGAAGGGCCGGAATTATTCTGCAGGTCGATCTCGATTACGCATGGGAGGTCGTCGCGCAGGTCGAGGTCCTTGTGCGTCGTCTGGCCAGCGGTGATGGTGAAGTCATTGCGAAGTACAGGTCGATCCGGACCACCGGTGGACCAGGTAGAGGAGCTCGACACTCCGGCCGGCTGCATGCGTCGCAACTCCCAGGGACCCGGAGTGAGGTGTTCGAAACGAAAGGCCCCGTCCGGTCCGACCGTCTGTCCGTAGGGATTCGCGTCGCCGCGGCTGATGCCGACGACCACGCTCCCGGAGCTCTGGCCGGCAGGCATGAGGACTCTGCCTTCGAGCGTTCCTCCCGCATCGAGTCGGATCAGGACCTCGTCGAGGCCCTCTTCGGCCCTGACCTCGACTGGGCCGAACTGCGAGCGCGCGTAACCCGCGGCATCGGCGAGGATCGAGAAGCGTCCATCTCTCTGCAGGTCGAGCGAGAAGGTTCCGTCCGCGCCGCTCGTCGTCTGCGCAATACTCGAGCTCTTGACGAGCGCCGTGAACCCCTCGCTCAGGCCACTATAGGCCTCGGGTTGCTCGCAGAGCCTCAGCTGCGCGCCCGCGATCGGGATGTCGCCAGACACCACGCGACCGCGGACGCCGTGGACCGACGTCAGGAGGATCGCAAGAGATGCGGGTGGCGAGCGGCCGTCGATGGGGCCGATTTTCTCGGTTCGATGTCCAGCCGCGCTGACGCTGTACCAGCAGGAGTCGCCGGTCACGGGTACGCTCGCACGGCCGTCGACATGGATCTCGTCCTTGTCGAGGAACTGCCCCAAGCTCCACTTCTCCTCTCCTGCGCCGCGAACGCGGAAGCGCTCGACAGGGCCGTGCTCGTCCGTCGCGACGATCACGAGCGACTTCATCTCAGCGAGTCGGATCTCGAGGCCCGTCGTGCCCGGCTTGACGTCGGCGAGCACCGTGTGTGAATAGCGATTCCCCGCATCCCACGCCTCGAGCTTGAGCGTCGACACGCGTGTCTGCGGCTGGACTCGGAAGTGACCGTCCTCGCCTCCGATCACACGGTAGCTCCAGCTGCCTGCCCGGTTCTTGCTGCTGGCCTCCAGTTGCGGTCTGGCGAGCGGTTTGCCGTCGGCCCCGAGCACCAGCCCCTCGATGTGCGCCAGCTCGGGGTCGCTGGAGCTCGCGGAGTCGACGACGAGCAGCACATCGTTCAGCACGCCGCCGGGAGCTACTTCGATTGGCGCAGTCACGGCCCAGCGCAGGTTCCCGAAGTGCGCCCACGCCCGCGTAGTTCCCGTCGGCACGCCCTCGATGAGAAAGCTCCCGTCCAGCGCGCACTTGCTCGCGAGCCTGTCCGCGGATCTCCATGGTCCGCAGTTGCGCATGAGCTCCAGGTCCCGCTCCCTGCCTGGGAAGTTGCCGGGTGAGATGACCACGTCGGCGCCGGGCAAGGGATTCTGCTCGCCATCTACGACGCGTCCGCGCACGCAGCCACCGGGGCGCAGGATCACGTCACCGAGGTCGAGAATCCCCTCGATCTGCATCGTCCCCTCCCGGCGGACGGTAGCGAATCCGTCGCCACCGAGCACAAACCGGGCTGCGTAACGCGGCAGCTCTCCCTTCCACAGCAGCACGACAAGTCCGTCAGTGCCCGTGCGAGCCTCGTCGCCGGGATCGACCTGCACGATTTCGGCCTCGGGACCTCCGCGGCGCAACCACGCATTCGCGATCGGGCGCTGATTCTCATCGATAATGTGCGCGACGACCCGTGGTCCGGCTTGTCGTCCGACCGCAGCGGAGGATTGATCCACGGCAGCTCGCGCTGAATGCGAACCGTCCTGCGTCTCGGTCGGGCTCGAGATATCGACTTGCGGTTCTCGTGCGGGCGCCGATCGCGCGGCAATCTCGGCCTGGGCGACCCCAGACTGCGCGGGAGCTTCGTCCCGCGCAAGGAATTGCAAAGTGAGAATCAGCGTCACGACTAGCGCCGCCGCTCCGACCGAGACTTTCAATGCAGTCATGATCAATCCTCCTCCAATCGCGACCCCACTTCCCCCGAGCACCGTCCCCTTCGATGGCAGAGCGAATGCGAGCGCGCTCATCCAGGTCTCTCGCTTGCCGCCAAAACGCGCGTCGAGACGCGTGCGCAGCTCTTCGAGCCCCTGCTGCAATCTCCAACGCACCGTCGGTGCGGGGGCTCCGCTGAGCTGTGCGATCTCGGCAGCACTCCGGCCTTCGAAGTAGCGCTGCAACAGCGTCGTGCGCAGTGGCTCCTTCATTGCGCGCAGCTCCTCCGCGAGTATGCGATGCAATTCGAGCCGCTCGATCAGCTCCGAGCCAGGCGTTCCCTCGGGAATCTCACCCTCGTCGCCGGCCAACGAACCTGTCGAGGCGCGCCGCTGCCGTTTCCACGCGAGCGTGCGGACGACGCGCCCCAGCCACCCGCGTAAAGCCTGGCGGTCGGAAGGTGGCCGCGACAGTGCGGCGACCCACGTGTCCTGAACGAGGTCGTCTGCGGCCGTCTCGTCGTGAACGAGACTGCGCGCAAGGCGCCGAACCCACTGCGAGTGGGCCGTCAGTTCCTCTTCGATCCAGGGCATGTCTTGGTTCATGGTCCGGGCGGCTCAGGATCCACGAACGGGCCCGCTGATGGCGGATTTCCGCAAAGAAATGGGCGCCGGCGCGGGATTGGTCCAGAGGGGGGGCGCGCAAATTGGCGCCTGCACCCATTACCCGCTAACTTGTCCCCCCCACGCCCCCGGAGCGCGACCGTTCCGCGCAAGACAGACAAAACACTCTGGAGTTTGAATCATGAAGCTTCTCGTTCTCTCTACTCCCCTCCTCGCTCTCGCCCTCGTCGCCTTCGCCGTGCAAAAGCCCGGTGAGCAGAAGCCCGGCGGCGACAAGCCGGCAGCCGGGGCGCCCGACATGGCAGCAGTGATGGCCGCAATGGAGCGCGCCGGCGCACCCGGCGCCGAGCACAAGGCGCTGGAGCCTTTCGCCGGAAGCTGGGACGCCAAGGTCTCGATGTTCATGGACCCCGCGGCGCCGGCGATGGAATCCAGCGGCAGCATGGTGAGCACCTGGATCCTCGGCGGGCGCTTCCTCGAGCAGAAGTACTCGGGCGACATGATGGGCATGAAGTTCGAAGGCATCGGCACCTGGGGCTACGACGTGGCCGCGAAGAAGTACGTCGGGACCTGGATCGACTCGATGACCACCGGGATCATGCGCCAGACGGGCAGCGCGTCGAAGGACGGCAAGTCGTTCACCATGAGCTCGCTCCACACGGACCCGATGACGGGCAAGGACACAGCGGGCGAAGAGACCGTCACGCTCGACAACCCGAACCAGCACACGCTGGTCATGTCCGAGATGCGCGACGGCAAGATGGTGAAGGCGATGCAGATCGTCTACACGCGCAAGAAGTGATTCTCGTTCCAGTCGCGGGCGGGAGTGTTCACCGACACTTCCGCCCGCGTCGTTTTCGCGCTCACTCGTAGACGTACCAGAGCGGGCCGGGGAACAAGTACGAGAGCCCCTCGCGCAGGCGGTCGCGCCAGTTCTCCCAGTTGTGCCCGTCGCGCGACTCGTTGAAGCGCACCTGCATGCCGGTCTGCTGCAGCAGCGGGAAGAGCGAGCGGTTGTAGTAGATCATGGGCTCGTACTGGCCGCAGCTCATGTACACGCGCTCGGCCGGCCGGCCCGGGTTGTCGCGGAACTCGTTCACGAAGCGCACGACCTGGTCGAAGACCGGGCCGCGGTCGTGCTGGCCGACGTCGGTGAAGACGAAGGAGCCCGACTGCAGCAGCACGTTGCCGAAGAAGCTCGGGTAGCGCCAGGCGGCGGAGAGGCTCGCGACCGCGCCGAAGGAGGCGCCCATCAGGCCGCGCGCGGCGGGGTTGGCGAGCAGCGGGTAGCGCTGCTCGAGCCAGGGCACGAGCTCGCGCACGAGGAATTCGGCGTGGCGCGGGTCGTCGGCGTACTCGCGCATGCGGTCGGGCGACTGGATCAGGGCCACGAGCAGCGAGGGGATCTCGAGCCGGTGGATCAGGTTGTCGAGCACCGTCTTGAGCTCGGAGAAGCGCACGTAGTCGTCGCCGTCGTGCACGATCAGCAGCGGGTAGCGCCGCAGCGTGCGGTAGCGCGCGGGGAAGTAGAGCTTGAACGGGCGCTTCTCGCCGAAGGCGTCGCTAGCGAGCTCGTGCTCCTCGATCTGGCCCGCGCGCGTCTCCGGGTCGGGCCTGGACCAGCTCGGAACCTCGTAGCCCGCGCCGTAGACGACGGAGTTGCCGCCGAAGGGATCGTGCGCCTGCGCGGGGTTGAGCGGGTCGTGCACGAGCTGCTGCAGCGGCCCGCGCACGAGCTCGAGCTTGTACTCCATGCGCGAGTTCTCGGGCAGCTCGAGCGAGAGCTGCCAGAGCTGCGTGCCCGGGAAGCGCGTGAAGGCCTGCGTGGTGGAGAGGCCGAAGATCCAGTGGCGCAGCTTGACCGCGTCGGCCGGACCGTGGAAGACGAAGGTCACGCTGCGGCCGTCGACGTGCGGCAGCTTCTGCGCCGCGAGCCAGCGCTCCAGCTGCGGCGGCGCGTCGTGCGCGTGGCGCGCGAGCTCCTGCGCGAAGGTGCTCACGCGCCGGCCTCCACGAGCTGACCGCTCGCGTCGAGACGCTGCGTGCCGCGCGGGGCGCTCCAGCCGCGGCCGTCCCAGTCCAGGCGCGTGCGCGGCACGAGCACGGCGCACAGATCCGGCCCGAAGCGGCGCACGAAGAGCGCCACGCGCTCGCGGTCGCCGAGTTCGAGACGCTTGTCGGCGTGCGGCAGCGGCACGACGCCGCGGCAGGCCTCGAGACCGACCTCGGCCACCTCGGCGCTGCCGGCGCCCTGCGGCGGGTCGTCGTGGTAGAGCACGATGCGCTCGCTGACGACCATCGCGCCCGCCGACCAGGCGATGATCGGCTGGGATCCGAGCAGCTCGAGCACGCCGAAGAGGCGCAGGCGGCGCAAGAGGACCATCACGTGCCCGCCGGCGATGCACAAGAGCTCCGCCTCGCCGAGCATGCGCGCCAGCTCGTCGCGGTGGCGCGCGATGAGCTCGCGCTGCCAGGGCTTCCAGCGCGCGTAGAATTCCTCGTTCAGCTCGCGCACGTGCGCCAGGTGCTCGCGATCGAGGGCGCGTACGCTCTCGATGGCCGACTCCAGCCCGGCGGCGTAGACGCTCTCGCGGCCCTGCGGCAGGCCCTTGCGCAGGATCTCGCGCGCCGCGGCGACCAGGTGGCCCAGGCGCAGCTGGTAGAGCTCGTGCGTGACGCGCAGCTTCTCGTTGCGCGCGCGCACGGCGAGGTGCAGCTCGCGGTCGCGCGCGTAGACCTCCTCGCCGCGCTCCCAGACGCGCAGGTTGAAGCTGCGGCCCGAGAGGTGCGCGCTGAGCTCCTGGTCTTCGCCCTCGCGCTCCTCCCAGCCCGCGGTCACGGCCGCGATGCGGCCGCGCACCCCGAGCACGTCGACGGCCTCGCGCAGCGTCGGCTGCAGGCGCTGCGGCCCCAGCAGGATCACGCGCCGTGCGCCCTGCTCCTCGGTGCGGCGTGCCACGCGACTCAGGCCGCCACCACGCGCAGATCCGTGCCGATGCGGTCGGCCATCTCGACCGTCGTCGCGAGGTCGGGATGGCGTGCGACGACCCAGCCGTCGCCGACGACGACCTGCCTGGGATCGCGCGGCGGCTGGCCGACGGGCGTCAAGTCGACGACCGGGATGTGCTCGCCGTAGCGGCGCAAGAGGCCTTCGAGCCCCTCGTAGCGCGTCACCTTGCCCCCGCCGCCGACGGCGCGCTTGAAGACGACCGCGCAGTTGTAGCGCTTGGCGAGGTTCTGGCTGATCTTCCCGTGGCAGACGGCCTCGGCCGTGCCCGCGAAGAGATCGGCGTCGCACGAATAGTTCATCGCGTGCACGATGCGGCCCCCCGGCGCGCGCCCGCCGATCTCGCCGAAGACCGCCTCGCCCTTGGGCGTGCGGAACCACTCCATGTGCGTCATGCCGTCGCGGAAGCCGAGCGCCGCGATGACCTTGTGGCCCAGCTCGCGGCCGATGCGGACCTCGGGCGCCTCGAGATCGCGCAGCGCGATCGACTGCGGGCTGATCCACGTGTTGAGGCGGCACTCGAGCGGCTTGGGCCGGTACCAGGAGACGTTCTCGAACAGGATCCTCCCGCCGGCGCAGACGGTGTCGAAGGTCAACTCCTCGCCCTCGATGTACTCCTCGACGCTGAGTTCGGGCACGTGGCGCGTCGTCTGCACGGCGCGCTCGAGCTCGGCCTTGTCGTTGCAGCGATACGTGTCGGCCGAACCCGCGCCGGCGATCGGCTTGACGATCAGCGGGTAGCCGATGCGCTCGGCCGCGGCCCAGACCTCGCTCGCGTTCTGGCAGCGGAAGTTGTGCGGCGTGCGCAGGCCGGCCTGCGCCAGCACGGCCTTCATCGCGACCTTGTCGCGGAAGGGGATCGACTGCTCGACCGACAGCCCCGGCACACCGAGCGATTCGCGCAGCCGGGCGGCCAGGATCATCACCGGCTCCCAGAGGCAGACGACGCGATCGATCGTCTTGCCGCGCGCGAAGGCGTGCACCGCGCGCACGACCGCCTGCTCGTCCTGCCAGCTCTCGATCTGCAGGTAGTCGGCGAGGTTGCGCCGCACGTACGGGTCGAGCCCCGAGCGCGGCGTGTCCCCGACGCCGAGCACGCGCGCGCCCACGTGCTCGAAGCCGTGGGTGAAGTACTTCATCTCCTCGGGAAAGCCAGGTGAAAGGAAGAGGACATTCATGGTTGTGATTTCAGCCCGCCTGGATTCTCAACCGAGTTCGACGCGGATCGTGGAAACGAGTTGTTGCAGGCCGCGCTCGACGACTTCGGTCTTGGGATGGCGCAGGATCACGAAGCCTTCGCCGTCGTAGGCGCCGGTCGGCACCTGGCCGATGCGCGGGAGCTTCGTCTCGACGATCAACGGGCCGAGCTCGCGCTGGATCTCCTCCAGGCCGTGCAACGCGACCACGCGGCCTTGGCCCTGTCCGCGCAGGTAGGCCGCGCCGGCCGAGTACTTGCGCTCCGGCACGTCGAACTCCTCGAAGACGAGCAGCCGCGCCCAGGCCGAGTAGAAGTCGTGATCGTGCGCCCAGGAGAGCAGCGACGTGAACTGCGCGCCGGGCGGGCGCGCCGCGACCTCGGAGATCGCGATCGAGCCGTCCGGGCGGCGGAACCACTCCATGTGCGTCAAGCCGATGTGGATCCCGAGCACCTCGATCGCGCGCGGGCCGGCCTGCTTGATCGCGTCGAACTCCGGCCCGTCGATCCGGCGCGGAAGCTGCACGGTCCACTGGATCCAGGGGTTCTCGAGCACCTCGAGCGGGCCCGGCCGGTAGCGCGAGATCGAATGCAGGAGGTGCTTGCCGTGCAGCGTGATCGTGTCGAAGGAGTACTCCTCGCCGCTCATGAACTCCTCGATCATGGCCGGAGCGCCCGGACGCGGCGCGTCGCTGCGCAGCCAGTTCTCGAGATCGGCGGCGCGCTCGACGCGGAACGTGTTGCGCGAGCCCGCGCCGGCCGGCGGCTTGACGACCAGCGGATAGCCGACGCGCGCCGCGAACTCGCGCGCGGCGGAGGCGCCTTCGGCCAGCACGTGGCGGGCGCAGGGCAGGCCGTGCTCGGCGAGACGGCTCTTCATCAGCGACTTGTCGCGAAAGTGCTGCGCTTCGCCGACGTCCATGCCGCGGATGCCGAGCTTCTCGCGCACCTCGGCCAGCGGGACCTGCAACTGCTCGAGGATGCCGAGCACGCGATCGACCTTCCCGCCCCATTCGCGGGCGACCGCGCGCACGCCCTCCGTGATGTGGGCGGCGTCCAGCGCGTCGGGAACCTGGCGGAAGGCGGCGACCAGCGGGCGCATCTCGGCCGGCAGGCGCTCGGGCGGTTCCTGCGAGACGATGGCGAGTCGCACGTTCGGGAGGCGGCCGGCCGCGCTGGCGAAGCGCAGGCTCGATTCCAGCAGGAACGGCACGACGAAAACGACGTGGGAGGGGGCCGCCATGGACCGTGCAGGATAGCGCCGACACGCGTGCGCGCTAGCATGGCGACCCATGGCCTCGGAATTCGTCGAGTACGTGCTGCGCCAGCTGCAAACCCTCGGCCCGGTCACGGCGCGCAAGATGTTCGGCGCCTACGGCCTCTACTGCGACGAGTGCATCTTCGCCGTGATCGACAACGATGCGCTGTACTTCAAGGTCGATGCGATCTCGCGCCTCGACTACGTCGCCGCGGGCATGGGACCGTTCCAACCGCTGGCGGGCAAGAAGGCCGGCGGGAACTACTACGAGCTGCCGCTGGATGTGCTCGAATCGCGGCAGAAGCTCCTGCAGTGGGGCAGGAAGGCGCTCGCGGCCGCGGCCGCCGCGGAGCGCGGCAAGAAGCGCGCGCCCGCCGCCGGGGACTTCGCGAAGTTCGGATCCGTCGCGCAGCGCTGGCTCGCCGACGCCGGCATCAAGACGCGCGCGGATCTCGAGCGCAGCGGCTCGGTCGCGGCGTTCAAGAAGGTCGCGGCGGCCGGACACGAGCCCTCGGCGAACCTGCTCTTCGCGCTCGAGGGCCTGCTGCTCGACCTGCGCCCCGACCGCTTGAGCGCCGAGGTCAAGCACAACCTGCTCGAGCGCGCCGGCCTAGCCGCGCCGAAAAAGGCCTCCAAACCGCGCACGAAGCGCGCGCGCTGAGTCCGCGCTAGACTGGCCCTCCTCGCATGCGCCCTCTCAAACTCTGCCTGGTCTCCTCGGAGTGCACGCCCTTCGCCAAGACCGGAGGCCTGGCCGACGTCGTCGCGGCGCTCGGCCGCTTCCTGGGCAAACGCGGGCACGACGTGCGCATCGTGATGCCGATGTACTCGCGCATCAAGGACGGCGGCTACGACTTCTACCCCGTGGCCGAAGCCCAGGACGTTCCGCTGCGGCTCAACAACCGCACCTACTGGTTCTCGGCCTCGACGCTGCAGCTGCCGCGCTCCTCGGCCAAGATCTGGCTCGTGCGCTGCCCCGAGCTCTACGAGCGCGACGGCATCTACACGCAGGATCCGGACGAGCACCTGCGCTTCGCGCTGCTCTCGCGCGCGGCCTTCGCGCTCTGCCAGCAGACGCAGTGGGCGCCCGACATCCTGCACTGCAACGACTGGCACACGGCGCTGATCCCGCTCTACCTGCGCTCGCTCTACGCCTGGGACCGGCTGTTCGAGAACACGCGCACGGTGCTGACGCTGCACAACGTCGGCTACCAGGGCACCTTCGGGGCGGACGTGATCGGCGCGCTGGGCCTCGAGAACGAGCGCCAGCTCCTGTGGCAGGAGGACCTGCACGAGAACCGCATCAACTTCCTCAAGACCGGCCTGCAATACGCCAACGCGATCACGACCGTCTCGCGCACGTACGCGCTCGAGATCCAGGGCGACGAGTTCGGCATGGGCCTCGCGCCGCTCCTGCGCCAGCGCTCCGAGTCGATCACGGGCATCGTCAACGGCGTCGACTACGAGGACTGGAACCCGCGCGACGACGTGCTGATCCCGCACGCCTACTCGCCCAAGGACATGTCGGGCAAGCTGCGCTGCAAGGAGGCGCTGATGAAGCGCTTCGGCATGCCGCCCGATCTGGCGGCGCCGGCCTTCGGGATCGTCTCGCGCATGACGCACCAGAAGGGCTTCGACCTCCTGGCCGAGATCCTTACCGTGCTGCTGCACCGCGAGAACGTGCGCCTGTTCGTGCTCGGCAGCGGCGAGGAGAAGTACGAGAACTACTTCCGCTGGCTGCAGGACACCTTCCCCGGCCGCGTGGCCTACGACCGCGGCTACAAGGAGGATCTCGCGCACCACATCGAGGCCGGCGCGGACATGTTCCTGATGCCCTCGCGCTACGAGCCCTGCGGCCTGAACCAGATGTACTCGCTGAAGTACGGCACGATCCCGATCGTGCGCCGCACCGGCGGGCTGGCCGACACGGTCGAGCAATGGGATCCGAAGACGCGCACGGGCACGGGCTTCCTGTTCGGCGAATTCACGCCCGACGCGCTGATGGCCACGATCCGCTTCGCGCTGACCTGCTGGAAGGACCGCGAGGGCTGGCAGACGCTGCAGCGCAACGGGATGGAGCGCGACTTCTCCTGGGACCACCAGGGCGAGGAGTACGTCGAGCTCTACCGGCGCCTCGTGCCGCCCGAGCACGGAGCCGCGGCAGCCGTCGCGCTCCCCGCGCTGACCCCGCCCAAGGCCGACACGATCGTGCCGCAGACGAAGACGTTGATGCGCAGCGCGCGCGAGCACGCCGCCCTGAAGGTCGAGCGACGCACCAAGAATCGCAAGTGACCGGGGGGCGATGAACGTCCTCTTCATCGAGCCCGCGTTCCCCAAGAACCAGCGCGAGTTCGTGCGCGCCCTGCACGCGGTCGGCGCGCGCGTCACCGGGATCGGCGAATCGCCGCTCGGAGCGCTCGACGGCGAGCTCAAGGGCTGGATGACGCACTACGAGCAGGTGCGCTCGGTGGTCGACGAGGGCGCGCTGCTCGCCGCGGTCCAGCGCTGCCAGGCGCGCGAGTGGGTCGATCGGCTCGAGACCTCCGTCGAGGCGCACATCCTCGCCGCGGCCAAGGTGCGCGAGGCCTGCCGCATCCCTGGCACGAGCGTGCGCACGGCCTTCCTCTGCCGGGACAAGCCGGCGATGAAGGACGTGCTGCGCGAGGCCGGCATCCCCTGCGCCCAGTCGCTCGGCACGCGCGACGCCCAGGCGGCGCGCGAGTTCGCCGCGCGCGTCGGCTTCCCCGTGATCCTCAAGCCGCGCGACGGCGCCGGCGCGTCGGGCACGCACAAGGCCGGGAACGAGAGCGAACTCGAGACCGCGATCCAGGCCTCGGGCCTCGCGCGCGGCCGCGATGTCGCGATCGAGGAGTTCATCGAGGGCCACGAAGGCTTCTACGACACGCTCGCGATCGAAGGGCGCGTGGTGCACGACTTCGCCTCGCACTACTTCCCCAACGTGCTCGAAGCCATGCGCACGCGCTGGATCTCGCCCCAGATCGTGTGCACGAACCGCATCGACGATCCGACGTACCGCGAGGTGCGCGAGTTGGGCCAGAAAGTGATCACGGCGCTCGGCATCGGGACCTCGGCGACGCACATGGAGTGGTTCTTCGGGCCCAAGGGCCTGAAGTTCAGCGAGATCGGCTGCCGGCCGCCGGGCGTGCGCGTGTGGGACCTCTACGGCGCCGCGAACGACCTCGATCTGTACGTCGAGTGGGCCAAGGCCGTCGTGCACGGGCGCACGGACTCGAGGCCCTCGCGCAAGTACTCGGCCGGCATGATCGCGCTGCGGCCGGACAAGGACGGCGTGATCGAGCGCTACGAGGGCGGCGAGGAGCTGCAGAAGCGCTTCGGGTCGTTCGTGATCGACGCTCACCTCCCGCCCGCCGGCACGCCGACGCAAGGAGTCGAAGCCGGGTACATGGCCAACGCGTGGGTGCGCATGAAGCACCCGAACTACGACGAGCTGCGCAAGATGCTGTCCGAGGTGGGGGAGACGCTGAAGGTCAAGGCGCGCTAGGCAAGACTGCGCGCCAGGCGGCATAATCTCGCCCCATGCTGCTCCCCCCCGCACTGCTCCTCGCCCTCTTCACGCTCCAAGCTCCCGCTGCCAAGTCCGCCGAAGATCCGAAGCCGGACGCGAAGGCCGAAGAGGCCAAGCCGCCCGCGCCGCTGCCGAAGGGCTTCCCCAAGCCCGACGATCCGCGCGGCGTGCTCCTCAAGGAGAGTGGCGCGCTCGACGGCTACGTGCTGCTCGCGCCGCTCAACTCGAAGTCGATCCACCTCGTCGATCTCGACGGCAAGGTCGCGCACACCTGGAAGACGAGCAACACGCCGGGAGCCGCGACGTACTTCCTGCCCAACGGGAACCTCCTGCGCTGCGGCCAGGTCGATCCGAACCCGCGCTTCCACGGCGGCGGCACCGGCGGGCGCATCCAGGAGCTCGACTGGAACGGCAAGGTGGTCTGGAACTACGACCTCGACAACGAGGTGCTCACGCAGCACCACGACGTCCTCCCGATGCCGAACGGCAACGTGCTGATCATCGCCTGGGAGTACCATTCGAAGGAGGAGGCGATCGCGCACGGCCGCATGCCGGACCTGTGCAACGATGAGGGCCTCTGGTCCGACGTGATCATCGAGGTCAAGCCCTCGCGGCCCGTCGGCGGTGCCGTCGTGTGGATGTGGCGCAGCTGGGACCACATCATGCAGGACCAGGATCCCGCCAAGCCCAACTTCGGCAAGCTCGAGGAGCGCGTCGGGAGCATCGACATCAACGTCGACTGCCGCCACCTGCCCAAGGAGGAGTCGGAAGCCGAGCGCGCGAAGAAGGAGAAGCTGGCGCGCGAGATGAAGGCCCTCGGCTACGCGGGCGGCGACGACGAGGACAAGCCCAAGAAGGGCGCGAAGAAGCCCGCGGACGACAAGACCGCCGATGCCAAGCCGGCCGAGGACAAGGACGCCAAGCCCGCGCCCAAGGGCCCGAAGGTCGAGGCCGACTGGCTGCACACGAACTCGCTCGACTACCTCCCGGGCGAGGACCTGATCGTGTTCAGCACGCCGCACCTGTGCGAGATCATGGTCATCGACCACTCGACCACGACGGCCGAGGCGGCGACCGAGAAGGGCGGCAAGTGGAAGCAGGGCGGCAAGCTGCTGTACCGCTACGGCAACCCGCGCAACTACGGCATGGGCGAGGCGGCCGACCGCAAGCTGTTCTACCAGCACAACGTGCAGTGGCTGCCCGTCACGAAGCCCGGCGAGCTGCACGAGCTGCGCGTGCTGCTCTACAACAACGGCTCGGAGCGGCCGGTCAACGAGTACTCGAGCGTCGAAGAGCTCGTGCTGCCTTTCGACTCGAAGACGGGTTTCAAGCGCGATGAGGGCTGGGCTTTCGGCCCCGACAAGCCCGCCTGGAGCTATTCCGAGCCCGAGAAGTTCTTCTCGCCCTTCATCTCCGGCGCGCAGCGCTTGCCGAACGGCGACACGCTCGTGTGCGAGGGCGCCAAGGGTCGCGCGTTCCAGGTCACCAGCGCGGGCAAGGTCGTCTGGGACTTCTGGAGCCCGCTCGGCGGCGACGTCGAGCCGTCGAAGACCGGCGGGAGGGCGCCGCCGAACGCGCTCTTCCGCGCGACCTGGCTACCGAAGGACTCCGCCGGGTTGAAGGGCAAGCTCTAGCGGAAGACGAGCCAGGTCCGGCCGCGCGCGGGGATCTCGAGCTCGACGAGCGCGCGCTGCCCCGGGTCGAGCGCGACCTCGCGCGGCACGCCGTCCTCCTGCGCCATCTGCACCTTCTCTTTCACACCCGCGTAGTAGAGCGGGATCGAGAACGTGCGCCGGATCGGCGTCGCTAGCGGGTTGTAGAGCATCGCCAGCGCGCGCTCCGGGCCCGCGGGATCGACGTGCAGCCAGCCGTCCCAGTCGCGCCCGTCCGCGCGGCGCAGGTGCACGATGTCCGCATCGAGGATCCTGCGGTGGCGCTTGTAGAAGCCGACCCACTTCACGACCAGCGCCTTGGTCTGCTCGGAATCGTAGAGCCGCGGCCCGCGGTAGCAGGCCTGCGCGCCGGCGCCGAAGTTGTTCGCGAGGTGCGCCTCGTACGCATCGAGGTGCTCCTTCAACGGTTCGATCGTCGCCGCCGCGCCGCCGCCCTGGTACTCGGTCAAGGGCACGAACATCCAGCCCATCGAGGGCGTCTTCTCCCACGTGCCGTCGTAGAGGTTCTGGCGGCCGTGCAGCACCTGCTCGTCGCGCGGCAGCGACCAGTTGGTCTCGCGGTAGCCCATCGCGCTCTTCGTCGAGCCGGCCAGGAAGTACCAGTCGGGCACGTTGAGGTAGGTCCCGCGCTCGCGGCAGCGGGCGTAGAAGTCGCAGATCGTGCGCCACTGCGTCCACTGCGAGTCCGAGAGGCCCAGGTGGCCGGGATGCGTGGTCGAGGCGCAGACGTCGCCTGGATAGGAGCCGTCGTGCTCGAGCACGTCCATGCCGGTCGCGCCGAGGAAGCGCTCGAGCCGGTGGAAGTAGTCCAGGCCCCACTTGCTGCCGAGGCAGGGAGAGCTGCCGAAGATCGCGTTGCCGGGCTTGCCGGTCTTCGGATCGATGACGTCGTCCGCGGGCGAGATCGAGCGGCTCGCGAGCAGCGAATAGCCGCCGAGCTCGACGCGCTTCTCGTGCGCGTAGTCGGCCAGCTCCTTCATCGACGCGAGGTAGTCCGGATCCTCGCTCTCCATGTCGATGCCGCTGCCGAAGGAGAGGATCAGCATCTCGAAGCCGACCTCGCTGCACTGGTCGAGCGCCTGCTTCACGGCCGCGGGCGCGGCATCGCGCGCGTGCATCAGGATCGGGTTCTCGGTGCACCAGGGCGCGATGGTGCGGTACATGCGGCGCTTCTGGAGGCCGCGGCGCTCGCGATCGTGCGAGTCGTGCAGCAGCTCGAAGACGGTGGGGGAGCGCAGCGTGCCGGGCTTCGCGCCGGGTCCGAGCGGAGGGCCGCAGACCAGGCGGCAAGGCGTCTTGAGCGCGTAGTTGACCTGCGTCGTGAACTCCGGCTCGAGCTCCCAGCGCACCGCGCCCGCGCCGCTGAAGCGATCCTGGCCGAACATCCCCATCTCGCTCTCCGCGACGAGGTTCGAAGGTAGCCAGCCCTCCGGAGCCTCGACCGAGGACTGCGGCTCGACGACGGCCAGTCGTTCGCTCTCGAGCCCCTCGAGCTCGAGCTCGTCGGAGTCGACGACCACGGTCTTCGCGAGCAGCGGCAGCCCCTCGTAGACGTCGTGCTGCACCTGCACGCGCAAGTTGCCGGCGCCCTCGAAGTTCAGCGTCAGCCGCAATCCGCGCGGCGGCCAGGGTCGATCCTCGCACCAGCGCACGCGCTTCCAGGGCATGCGCTCGGGGATCGGTCCCGTCTCGATGCCCGTGAGCGCGAGCGCGTCGGGATCGGGGCGCAAGGCCTCCAGGTCCTCCGGCCGCAGGAAGGCGCGGTTCGTCTGCCCGAGCAGTCCTCCGACGCGCAGCTTCCTGCCGGAGAGTTGCAGCACCGCCTCGGGCTCGACCGCGCGCACGAAGGACTCGCCCGAGACGAGCTCGTCGATGGCCGTCGTCGCGATCCCGGAGCGCAGCGGATCGGTCGGGAAAGGCACCAGCGTGAACACGCGCCGCACGATGCCGTTCGTGAGCACGATCTCGCGCCGGTTCCTGCTGCGGTAGGCCATGCAGGCGATCTTCGGCGTCTCGACCAGCCAGTCGCCGCGGAAGCGCGGTGCATCGGCGTCGGCCAGCACGGGCAACTCGAAGAGCAGCGCGGCGAGGAGCAGCATCGACGCGACAGGATAGCGGCGCGGCTCAGCGCGCGAGCGTGATGTTCCACTCCGGGACCGGCGATTCGCTGCGGGTCGCGAAGGCCCGCCGCGCGCGCTCGACGAGCTCCGGACGCTGCGCGGCCTGGTCGCGCGACTCCCCGGGGTCCTGGGTGAGCTCGTAGAGCTCGATCGTGCCGGGGATGTTCTTCTGCGTGTTGCGGCGCACGGCCTTCCAGTCGCCCATGCGCACGGCCTGCCAGCCGCCGTTGTCGGCGTACTCCCAGTAGAGGAAATCGCGCGTGGGGGCGGGTCCGCCCGCGAGCCGGGGCCCGAGATCCAGTCCGTCGAGGCCATCCGGCACGCTCGCGCCGCAGGCCCGCGCGAGCGTGGGCATCAGATCCCAGTTCGCGCAGGGCTCGTTCGCGACGCTGCCCGCCTGGACGTGTCCGGGCCAGCGCACGATCAGCGGCACGCGGATGCCGCCCTCGTAGAGCGAGCCCTTGAGGCCGCGCAGCCCGGCCGTGCTGTCGAAGAACTTCGTATCGACGCCGCCGGCGAAGGTCGGACCGTTGTCGCTCGCGAAGATCACCACGGTGTTCTCCGAGAGGCCGAGCCTCTGGAGCTCCGCGAGGATCAGGCCCACGTCGCGATCGAGGCGCGTGATCATCGCCGCGTAGGCCGCGCGCGGCGTGAGGTGCGGGAGGTAGCCCATCTGGCCCTGGTAGGGCGTCTCGGGGAACGCACCGGCGTATTCCTTGATCGACTCGTCGGGCACCTGCAGCGCCACGTGCGGCACGGTCGTCGCGAAGTACAGGAAGAAAGGCCGAGCGGCATTCTCGCGCAGGAACGCGAGCGCCTCCTCGCGCATCAGGTCGGGCGCATACGTCGCGCCGGTCGGCTTGCGCGGGCCGTTGCCCGCGAGCGGCACGCGCTCGTGATCGCGGTAGATCCAGCTCGGGTAGCTGTTCTGCGCCATGCGCTGGCAGTAGTAGCCGAAGAAGTGGTCGAAGCCGTGCGAGCGCGGATCGCCCGCGGAGCCCGGGGGCCCGAGACCCCACTTGCCGATCGCCGCGCTGGCGTAGCCGCGCGCATGCAGCAGCTGGGCCAGCGTCACGCTGTCCGCGGGCAGCGGCTGCTGGCCCTCGGGCAACAGCTCCTTGTTGTCGCGGATCGCCGCGTGCGAGGTGTTCATCCCCGTCATCAGACAACAGCGCGAAGGCGCGCAGACGGGACCGCCCGAGTAGGCCTGCGTGAAGCGCATCCCTTGCGCGGCGAGGCCATCGATCGCGGGTGTGCGGATCTTCGTCTGTCCGTAACAGCCGATGTCGCCGTAGCCGAGGTCGTCGGCCACGATCAGGACCACGTTCGGCGCGCGCTGGGACTCCGGTTCACCGCGGCTGCGGCAGGACGGAACGAGGAATGCGCACGCGAGGAGCAGCGCCGACGCGGTCGGTTGCATTCGGGACAGGCTACGCACCTGTTCCCATCAGGCGAACACCCTTCCGGCCGGATCGTGGATGCACGGAACCGGGGGGGGACACCCCGCGTCCAAGCTACCAGAAGAATGCCTTCTGTACCGGAGCTCCACTCCGGCCCTGGCGCAAACCGGGGTGGATGTGGCAGGACCTCCAAGGTGCGGCAGGCTAGCCAGGGGCCCGCGCCGAATCTGGGAGAGGCGCGGGCCCATCCATTTTATGGGGGCCTGCACCTTACCGAGCGGGCGCGCGGCGCTGAGGGCGCTCAGCCGTTCTGGACCGCGGTGACGCGCACGCCGTACTTGTCGCCGATCGTGACGACCTCGCCACGCGCGACGAGCTTGCCGCCGACCAGGATGTCGACCGGCTGGTGGGCATCGCGGTCGAGCTCGACGACGGAGCCGGGGGAGAGCTTGATCAGCTCCGAGAGCGTCATCTTCGCGCGGCCGACCTCGACGCTGACCTTGACGGGCACACCCATCAGGCCTTCCATGCCCATCGCTTCCCCGGCCGGCAGGCTGCCCTCGATCTTCGAGAGCTTGCTGGCCTGGACGGAGACGGCCGCGGTGGCCTGCTCGATCGTGTTCTCGATGTTCTTTGCGGGCACTTCGCTCATGGCTTCGTCGTCGTTCCCCCCGGTTGAGCGCCCCCGCGCTTCCTGAAGTCGGTGATGCACAGCGCGAGCCGGCCGGCGCGCTCGCCCCAGCGCGCGCTGCCGCAGGCTTCGTCCTCGACGTAGAGCGCCAGCGGGCTATCGGAATCCACATCGAGCGGGATCACGTCGCCGGGCTCGATCGCCAGCACATCCTTGAGCGGCAGTTCGACGCTCGCCAGCTCGGCCGTGAGCTGGACCTCGAGGTCGGAGATGTGCGACGGCAGCGTGGTGCGGGCCTTTTCCTTCGCCCCCGCGGCGCCGCCGCCCGGCTCGAGCAGGCGCGCGCCTCCGAGATAGATGCGGACCGTGCCCGAGCTGAACATGCCTTGGAGCCCGACCTGCACGCACAAGCGCTGCGGGTCGCTCTGGTCCTGGCCGTCCTGCGTGGTGTAGAGCGTGACGAAGTCCTGGACGTAGCGCGGATTCTTGAGCTCGATGCCGTAGGCGCCGGCGACGAGCGTCGTGACCTTCACGAGCAGCGTCTGCAGCAGCGAGCGCTCGACGGCGCTGAGCGGGCGGGGCTTGTGTTCCTTGGCTTCGGTCGAGCCCAGCATGCGCTCGACGGCGGAGAGCGCGAGCGAGGTGTCCAGCATCGTCCAGCAGGCCTGGCCGGAGCACTCGAAGAGCAGGGCCGCGAAGGGTTCCGCGAGCGAGCCCACGACGGCGGGCATGTCGGCCTCGGTCACGCCCACGATCTCGGCCGTGGTCGGCACGCGGAACGTCGCCGTGACGAGCCGTCCGAGCTCCTGCTGCGCGCGCTGCGCCGTGCGCTTGTGGCGCACGAGCTGCTCCGGCGAGAGGCGGCGCGGCTGGCGGAAGTCGCGCGGCTCGACGCCCTGCGCCTCGACGGACGCGGGCTCGCCGACCAGGGCGCGGACTTCCTCGGGGCTGACGTTGGAGGCCATGGGGGAGGTTCAGTTTCTTGTCGGCAGGATCGGCGGAACCCTGAAGGGTTGGGTCAGGGCTGTTTCTTGGCTCCGTCCTTGGCGGTCGCGGCGCGGTAGGCCTCGAGGTAGTCGTGGTACTTGTCCGTGGGCAGCGCATTGACGATCGCGCTGGCGCGCTCGTCGTCGAGGGCGCGCAGGATCTTGACCGCCTCCTTGGGATCGAAGGCCTGCAGCTTCTTCGCCAGATCGGCGGGATCGCCCTCCTCGAAGAACTTCGCCAGCTCCTTCCAGCTCGCCGCATCGCGCGCGTTGCGCGCTTCGCTGTCGCGCGTGACTTCGTCCGAGAGCATGCGCAGTTCGCTCTCCTTCTCGACCAGCTTCTGACGCAGCTGCGTGAGCTCCAGCTGGCGCTGGTCGAGGTCGCGTTCGCGGTCGTCGAGGTCGCGTTCGCGCTGCTCGATCTTCGCCAGACGCGACTTGGCGCCCTGCGTGGCATTGCGCAGCTCGTGCTGCAGGTCGGTCAGCTCGTCGCTGCTGAACGGCGCAGGCAGCGAGAACGCGCCCAGGACGCCGACGGTCTTCTCGACGGCCTTGAGCTCGTCCTTCGTCGGGGGCTTCGCGACTTCGGTGTTCGCGGGCGGCGCGGTCGGCGTCTCGACCTCGGGCGACCTCGAAGCGCGATCGGAGGACTCCTGGGGCGCCTTCACGAACAGCTTGAGCAGCGCCACCTTGTGCAGCGGCTGGCCGGAGAGCGCGGCGAAACTCACGAAGGACCCCAGCAGCAGGACAAGGCCGCTGCTGCCCAGGATCGCGTACTTGATTGCAGGCTTCATTCGATGCTCCTCGAGCGACTCGTGTTTTCGACCGATTCCCTGTGTGCCTTGCGCGCGGCCCGGACGGCGGCCACGGCGTCGATTTCGCCCGCCGCGGAGGCATTTTCCGCCAGCAGCCAGGCTTCGTGGTCGCGCCGCTCGATGCGCTCGAGGCCTTCGAGCCTGCGCTTGTGCGAGAGCCACAGGGCGCGTTCGACCTCGGCCTTGGCGCGCGCGGCGCGGGCGCGCTGCAGGGCCAGCCCGCGGCGGGCGACGAGCGCGTCGCACAGCGACTGGCGCTGCAGGAGCTCGGCCGGCACGAGCGGGCCGCCGGCGAGCGAGCCGCGCAGCGTGGCGCGCGCCGCGTGCACGTCGGCCAGGGCGGAGACGGCGCATTCCTCGGCGCTGCGCGCGCCGCGCTCCGCGAAGGCCCAGCTCTCGCGCGCGACCTGCTCCTCGATCGCGCGCACGCGCGCGAGGCGCTGCAGGCGGAAGGCGAAGCGCTTCATGCGAAGGCCTCCATGTCCTTCCCGATCAGGCCCAGCAGCTCGATCGTCTCGGAAAACGGCGTCGTCTCGCGCATGCCCTGGCGCAGGAAGGCCTGGATCGCCTCGAGGCGCGCGAGCGCGACGTCCAGGCGCGGGTTCGAGCCGGGCTTGTAGGCGCCGATCTCGACCAGGTCCTTGCCGTCGCGCCAGGCCGCCAGGCAGGCGCGCACGAAGCCGGCGGCGCGCGCGTGCGGCTCGCTGACCAGCGCCGGCATCAGTCGCGAGAGGCTGTGCAGCACGTTGACGGCCGGGAACACGCCGCTCTGCGCGAGCTCGCGCGAGAGCACGATGTGTCCGTCGAGCAGGCCGCGCAGCGTGTCGGCCACGGGTTCGTTGGGATCGTCGCCGTCGACGAGCACCGTCAGGAGCCCCGTGATGCTGCCGCGCTCGGTGCGGCCCATGCGCTCGACCAGCTTGGGCACCGTGGCGAAGAAGCTGGGCGGGTAGCCGCGCACCGTGGGCGGCTCGCCGGCCGCCAGTCCGATCTCGCGCGCCGCCAGCGCGAAGCGCGAGACCGAGTCCATCACCAGCAGCACCGAGAGGCCCTGGTCGCGGAAGTGCTCCGCGAACGTGACCGCCACGAAGGGCGCCATGTAGCGTTCGATGGGGGCGCGGTCCGAGGTCGCGACGACCAGCACGGACTTCTTCAGGCCCTGCTCGCCGAGCACGTCGCGCACGAAGCCGCCGACCTCGCGGCCGCGCTCGCCGACCAGCGCCACGACGACCACGTCGGCGTCCGTGCCGCGCGTGATCTGGCCCAGCAAGGTCGACTTGCCCACGCCCGAGCCGGCGAAGATGCCCAGGCGCTGTCCGCGCCCGATGGTGTTCAGTCCGTCGATCACGCGCACGCCGGTCTGCAGCGGTTCCTCGATCGCCGGCCGGCGCATCGGATCCGGCGCCTCGATGCGCGCCTGGCGGCGTTCGCGCGAGTGCAGCGCGGGTCCGCCGTCGAGCGGACGGCCCAGGCCGTCGAGCACGCGTCCGAGCAGTTCGTTGCCGACCTGCACGGTGAAGGGGCGCCCCAGCGCGACGACCTCCTGCATGGGCGCGATGCCGGCGACGTCGCCGTGCGGCATGAGCAGCGTGCTCGCGCCGCGGAAGCCCACGACCTCCGCTTCGATGTCGCTCGCGCGGCCGCGCTGGATGCGGCACAGCTCGCCCATCGCGGCGGGGATGCCCGCGGCCTCGACCAGGACGCCCGAGACGTTGTCGACGCGGCCGCGGAAGAGCGGCGCGGCGGCGGCGCGGATCGCGGGCCGCAGCCGCTCCAAGTCGAGCAGCGGCCGCGCGGCGTCGAAGGGCCGGCGGGTCTTCAAGCCTGAAGCTCCTGGCGCAGGCGCTCGCCGATCGTGTCCAGCGAGTGGTCGAGGTCGCGCACGAGCAGGCCCTGCGGGGTGGTCACGTGCACGTCGCCCTCGGCCACGGCCGGATCGGCCTCGATCTGCGTGCGCGCGCGGAAGTTCACGCGCTGCATGCGCTCGGCGTCACGCGGGTGCAGGTGCACGACGCAGGCGCCGCGACCGACGCCCGAGGCCGCCAGCGTGTCGCGCACGATGCGCTCGATGTCGTGGCGCTGGGCCTTGGTCTCGCAGCGCACGAGCTCGCGCGCGATCTCGACCGCGAGACCGGCGGCGTCCTGCGCCAGGCGCGCGACGGCGGACTCGCGCAGGGCCTCGATCTCGGCCAGGGCCGCATCGACCGTGGAGCCCAGCGCGCTGCGCAGCTCTTCCTCGCCCGCGCGCCGTCCGCGCTCGAAGGCCTGCTCGAGCGCCGAGCTCTTCCAGCCCTGGCGCAGCTCGACCTCGTCGCCGGCGAAGAGCCGCACGAGGCTGGGGGCGCGTTCGAGCGCGAGATCCGGGGCCTGGCGCTCAGCTGACAAGCTCTTCTCCCGCCTTGGCCGGCTTGAACTCGCCCGCCTCCATCAGCCCGCGCACGCTCTTCATGATCTCGTTGCGCGACTCCTGGACCGCCGCCAGCGGCATCGGGCCGGCCAGCTCGCGTTCGTCGGCGACCATGGCGCGCACGCGCACCGAGAGGTTCGAAAGGATGTTCTGCTCGACCTCGGGCGAACAGCCCTTGAGCGTGATCGCCAGTGTGCGCGTCTCGACCGAGCCGAGGATCTTCTGCATCCCGCGCTTGTCGACTTTGGCCAGGTCCTCCCAGGTGAACATGGCCTCCTTGACCTTCGACAGCAGTTCGTCGTTGGCCGCGCCCAGGCCCTCCATCACGGCCTGCTCGACGGTCTCGCCGGCCATGTTGAGCATCTGCGCCACGGACTTGAGCGCGGTCTCCTTGGCGAACGGACGCGGGCGCTTGGAGAACTCGACCATGCGCTCGCGGATCTCGTTCGCGACCTGGATCAGCACCTCGGTGGGGGGCGGGGCGATCGCGGCGATGCGCAGCACGACGTCCAGCGCGCGCTCGGCGCCCAGGCCCGCGAGCACCTCGGCCGACTGCTCGGGCTTCAAGTGCGCGAGCACCAGGGCCACGGAGGCGTTGGACTCCTCGACCATCGTCGCGCACAAGACGGGCAGCGGTTCCTCGTCGAGGATCGCGAAGGGCTGCTCGACGCGCCGGCGCTCGTGGATCTGCGCGATCACGGAGCGCGCGCGCTCGCGGCCGAGCGCGGTCTCGAGGATCACGGCCAGCTCGGCGTCGTCCTGCGCGCGCGGGCCGACGCCGACGTTCAGCCGGCGCGAGAGCTCGCGGTAGAGCGCGTCGATGGCCTCGTTCTTCGAGAGGCGCGGGTCGAGGACGGTCATCGCGGCTGCGACCTCGGACATCGCCTTGGCGTCCATCTGCTTCAGCAGCGTCGCCGCGGCCGGCTTCTCGAGCGAGAGCAGGAAGGCCGCGACCTTGTGCGCGCCACTGAGCGGTGCCTCTTTCTTGATGACGGCCATGGCGGTTGCCGATCAGGCGCGAGCGACCTTCTCCTCGTCCGCAGCCCAGCGCGAGAGGATCGTCGAGACGTGCTCGGGGTTGTTGCGGATGAGCTCGTCGATCTGCCGACGCAGGACCATCTCGCGCACGCGCGGGTCCACGATCTCCTCGGCCGCCGCGAGGGCCGCCATCGGATCGTGCGCGGCCGCCTGCGGTTCGTCGTAGGCGTGCGCTTTCGGCCGGCTCTTGAGCGAGCGCAGCAGCACGAAGAGGAAGATCGCCGCCGCGCCGATCTCGACGCCGCGCTGCAGCAGCAGTTCCGTGATGCGCGAGGGCGCCTCGAGCTTCTCGGGCGGCGCGGGCTTGACGATCGCGCCCTTGTCGTCGCGCGCGACCGAAGCGAAGGGCGTCACGACCGCGGCGATCTTGCCGTCGCGCGCCTCGACCAGCCCGACGGCGTTCTTGACGACCTCCTCGAGCTGCGCCTGCTTGTCCTTCAGGCTCTCGTCGAGGAACAGCGCGACCTTCAGCAGCTCGAGCGTCGGCGCCTCGTCCAGGCTGTGGCTGGTTTCCTCGCCGACGGCGCTCACCGAACGCGTCTCGCTGGTCGTCGCGGGTTCGACGGCGACCGGCGTGGGGTTGGGGTTGGGGCCGATGTCGCTGGCGCGCATCGACGGCTCCTGCGGCGTGGAGGTCTTCTTCTCGTCCTTGGACGTGACGACGCCCTTGGGGTCGAGCGTCTTCTTGATGCTCTCGCGGCGCTCGTGCTTCCAGGTCGAGTCGACCACGATGTACGCGAGGCCCGGGCCGAAGGCGTGGTCGAGGGCCAGGTTCGTGCGCGCCGCGATCTCGTTGTCGAAGCGCGCCTTGTGGTCGAAGACCTCGTTGGCCGCGGAGGTCAGCTCGTCCTGCTGCGTCCCGTCCCACACGCCGCGGCCGCTCTGGTCGGAGATCATCACGTTCTCGGCCGGGACGCCGAAGCGGAAACGCACGAGCTTGGCGACGGTGGCGGCCTGCGCGCGCGAGAGCTGGGCGCCCGCGCTGAGCTGCAGCGTGACCGCGACGGTCATCGGCGCGGACTTGCGCAGCACGCTGGACTCGGGGATCGAGCTGCTGACGCGCGCGCGGCCGACGAACTCCAGCGACTCGAGCTGCTTCTCCATCTCCTGCCACTCGCGTTTGAGCGCGTTCTGCGCGCGTTCGCCGGCCGAGAGGAAGACGTCCTTGGCGCCGCTCTGGTTGGCCTGGATGCCCTCGGGGGCGAGGCTCAGGCCGCCGGCCAGCGCGACGAGGTTCTGGGCCTGGTAGTAGTGCGCGTCGTCGACGTGGATGCTGAACGGGCCGGGCGGCTGGCTGGCCTCGAAGCGCACGTTCCCGCCGGCGAGCGCCGCCTGCACGGCCGCGGCCTGCTGCGGGTCGAGGTTCGAGTACAAGAGCCGGAAGTGCGGCGTGCTGGCGGAGTAGCTGGCGAAGCCGATCAGGCCCGCGAGGAGCAAGAGGCCCATGACCAGCACGGCCTTGGTGGCCGGGCCGGCGGCCTTCATCTGCTCGAGCAGTCCCTGGAGGAAGTCTTTCATCGTCTCTTGTCCTCAGCGATCAGACGTTCATCCGCATGACTTCGCGGTAGGCCTCGATGAACTTGTTGCGCACCTCGAGCGCGAACTTGAAGGCCAGGTCGCTCTGCTTGAGCTGCGCGGCGACCTCGGCGAAGTCGCTCACCTTGCCCTCGATCACCTGCTGCGCGAGCTCGTCGCCGAGCTTGACCTGCGTGTCGACCTCGCGCAGGCCCTGCGTCAGGCTGGTCGAGAAGCCCTGCCCCTCGACGGCGCCCGGCTGCGCTCCGGAGAGCTCGGTCGCGCGCTGGTCGAGGCGTTTCGCAGCCTCGGCCTGGCGCTTGAGCGCGGCCTCGATCGCGTTCTTGGCCAGCGAGCCTTGTCCGATGCGGTCGATCATGGATCAGCTCACTGGACGAGGCGCAGCGCGCGCTCGGCCATCTTCACGAAGTTGTCCTGGGCGTTGAGGTTGGCCTCGTAGGAGCGCATGGCCAGGACCAGGTCGGCCATCTCGGACACGATGTTGACGTTGGGCATCAACACGTTGCCTTGCGCATCGGCGTCCTTGTGGCTCGGATCGTGCAGCACCGGGAAGGGCGTCGTGGTGTCGGGACTGATCGAGCCGACACGCATGCCGGAGACCGTGCTGCCGCCGTCGAGCGCGCGCGCGAGGCTGGGCGGGAAGTTCACCATCTGGCGCCGGTACGGCCCGCTGCCGTCCGGCGTGCTGGTCGACTCGGCGTTGGCGATGTTCTTCGAGATCACGTCGATGCGCGTGCGTTCGGCCGAGAGGGCCGAGGAGGAGAC
>Ga0315912_10001292_pt1 | contig 31683 bp, 28 predicted proteins | sample VfabasoilMG_FD_204469 | JGI IMG/M metagenome (GOLD analysis project Ga0315912, IMG submission 204469) | Garden soil microbial communities collected in Santa Monica, California, United States - V. faba soil | ecosystem: Environmental > Terrestrial > Soil > Garden | place: USA: California...
ATGGTCGCCGGCATAATGGTTCCATGCGCCGCCTAAAATGAACCGGAGTTTGTCCTTGCTGTATTGGAAGGAATACAGGGCGCCATAAAAATCATTTTCCAGCCACCGCTGACGCACCAGGTCAATGTTCGTGATGGTGTCGCCTCCGATGATTTCCGGGGAGAGGCTGTAGTCGGAGAGATTTTCCTGGTGTCTGAATTCTTCGTAATAACCGCTGCCGCGTGTATAATGCAGCGCCGCATTTACATTCCAGTAACTGGAAAGCTGGTAGGCATAGTGAAGCTGGTAATTGTCCTGCCTGTAATTGTCGGTCTGGCCCTTATACGTATAGTAATTGTATTTGCGCGGATCGGAATCAAAAAGGTTGATGGAATCTTCCGCAGTATAGTACAGGCTTCCGAGGTTGTTGTAATAATGTGTTAAAAGTCCTGCGGCGTCATTCTTTAATTTAGCTTCCGGAACCCCATACCAGGCCTGTCCGGTTTGTTCTGTTCCTGCAAATACGATCAGTCGCAGGGAGCTCTTATCGCCGCTGTACCCGCCGCTCAGGTAAAGTGATTTTAATTCGGCTTCTGAACGATCGATGAAACCGTCGGAGTTGATAGCCGAAAACCGCCCATCGAAGGAAAACCGGTTCAGCATTCCTGTTCCGAATGAAAAGGAGTTCCGTGTAGAACCGAATGATCCTGCAGAACTGCTAAGGGTTCCGTAGGGGCTGGCCGGAACTTTGTCGGAAAGAATATTGATGCTGGCGCCGAAGGAACCGGCGCCGTTGGTGGATGTTCCCAGGCCCCGCTGTATTTGCAGGTTGTCGACGGAAGCGGCAAAATCGGGGAGATCGACCCAGTACACAGCCTGCGATTCGGCGTCATTCACAGGCACGCCATTGAGCGTCACATTGACGCGCGTAGCATCGCTGCCCCGGATCCGGATTCCAGTATAACCGATTCCTGTCCCCGCATCGGAAGTAGACACGGCTGAAGGAGTGAGGTTTAAAAGATAGGGGAGATCGTGGCCGAGGTTTTGGGCTTCAATTTCATCCTTCGTCATGTTGGTATAGGCCATGCCGGAATGTTCATCAGCCCGAAGCGCCGATACGGTTACTTCTTCTGCCGTGATCACGCGGGGAACCAGGCTGACATTCAGGACAGTCGACGGCAGAGCCACCTGCAATTGCCGGAACCCGTATGAAAGATGTGAAAAAGTAAGTACGACGGACGATTGTTTCAGTCCCTTAAATTCAAAATGTCCGTTCTCATCGGTAATGGCATTCAGGTAAGAGTCTTCAATGCGCACGATGGCTCCAACTACCTTTTCGTTGGTAGCCGAATTCATAACAGTGCCGCTCAGGTCGTTTTGAGCAACAGCCCAAGCAGGCCAGAACACGGTCAGTAACGTCGTGCGCCACAGCACTTTCCAAAAAATTAATTTCATTCGTTAGTTCCTTTAATGGTTACACAAAATGCGCAGCATGGGGTTTGTGCGCACCCAAATTTGTAGTACCATGTATCCCTGCGCAGGCATTATCCTAATCAGGTTCGACGGGTTTAATCTCAGCCTCCCGGGTTAGAGAGAAGCACCCCAAAGAATCGGGACAAAATTAGTTTTTTTTCCGTAACCGGCCCTTTTGTTTTGGCGAGTGAACGGTTTTTTGGTATAATTAACCTGTAAAACGTGACTTATGAAACGTCTTTCATGCTTGTTATTCCTCCTGCTGGCAATAAACCTGGCTTCTTATGGCCAGCTTTATTATACCGGAATCGGGTTGAGGGCCGGGAAATTCAACTCCGGGGTGACGTTCAAGCGCTTTTTCGATGCCGATAATTCCGTAGGAATGCAGGCAGATCTTTGTTTCACACATATCGCCGACGACGGCTGGACATTGAAGGCTTTTTACCTGCGGCAATTTCCTTTTAAGATACCGATCATACAGATTCCCCTGGACCTGGTATTAGGCGGAGGCCTGCACACAGGTTTCTTTCCGATCCGCACACAGGAGGGCGGCTACTATAAAATCGTGGATGGAGAAAAGGTGCCATATAATAAAGATGTGGTGACTGTTGGAGTGGATGCCACCGTTCAGCTTGAATACAAAGTTCCCGTACGGAAATGGCCCTTAACTTTTACCATTGACTGCACGCCCTTTTATGAATTCATCAACCGGGGGCCGGAGTGGATCGATTTCGGATTTTCTGTCCGGTATGTCTTTCGTTAATGGAGAATTGTTTTCACAGGGGTGCGTAAGACTCGGAGGAATTGCTGTACAAATTAATTCTCCCGATAGTAGTAAGAGTAACTCTGCGAACCTCTGCGGTTTCAACTCTGCGCTTCTCAGCGGTTAATATTCCCTCTTTCTATGCAAAAAAATCCTCAGGCGCTATGATCAATAGCCTTCAGTGCAGACTGAAATCTTTTTTTTCCAATTCCGGAAATGATTTCATAGCGATAACCATAAAAGTCCAGTTCCTTCCTGTACAATTCGTAAAGTTCCTCCCTTCGGTATGGATTTTCACGGACAGGATCCGGTACGAAGGGAAGGTCTGTAGTTGTCAAAATGTACAAATCATAAACATGATTTCTCGCCTTTTCAAGAATCCATTCAGGGCAGGTGCCGAAAACATCAAGGCTCCATACCTTGGCCAGGATAAATTCCGTATCACAGAATAAAAAATTCCTTGCGCCCTGCGCCACCTGCTCTTCCTGCAAAAGCTGTTCCTTTGCGCAATGTAAAATATCTTCCGCAGTATAAGGCCTGTCCAGCGAGGTGATATAGCCGCGCGCAAATTCAGGAACCCACGATGTGTTGAAATGGCCGGCCAGCTGGCTGCAAAGGGTTGTCTTGCCGCTGGATTCAGGACCCAGGATGGCAATGCGCTTTACTTTCTGGAATGACTTCATTTCACGCAGGGACGGAAACCATATGCTTTTTCCATTCCTTCCGTCCGGCTACAGCAAGTATAAGAAGTACAAAATAGAGAACGGCGGTGAGCATTAATTCCTTATGAACATACATGTACACATAGAGGATGTTGGCGACAATCCAGATCATCCAGTTCTCCAGCTTTTTTCTTGCCACCAGCCATTGCGCCGCGAGGCTCATGCAGGTTGTCAGTGCGTCCATGTAGGGAAGGGAGGCCGGCGTATGCGTTTTCAGCAGGTAGCCCAAAACAAGTGCGACGGTCAGTGTGGCTACGGCAAGAAAGATACGTTCGGGTCCGGACAAAAGTGTGACCTGGAGCGCTTCGGATTTCTTTTTACCTGAAGTCCAGTGAATCCATCCGTAGATCAGCAGGAGCACGTAGATGAGTTGCAGGAAGGCGTCTGAATAAAATCGCACGGAGGGATCAAAAAACAGCCAGGCATAAATCAGGGAACTTACGATGCCGATTGGAAAACACCACCAGCTTTCTTTAACGGTTAGCCAGATAGCAAATACCGTGATAAGTGCGCCGGCGGTTTCAAGCGGTGAAAAATATTGTCCAAAGAAATGCATCTACGAATATTTTATCCTCCGAAGCCTTAGCGCAGGAGGACGAATTTGTACGAATCTACGAATCAATAAAAATGGACCAGCGAATTACGAATCAGTTACGAATTAACGAACCTGGAAATGACTCTTCAATTTGTTAATTCGTTTTTTATTCGGTCCCGATAGCTATCGGGATCATTGGTTCACTGTGAAGTTTGAAGGGAATGAACAGCTCCCGCGATTTCTGAAATCAGGTTCTTATCTTTTTCAACGGCGTTGCCAATAACGACGATATCGGCCCCGGCCAGGCAATTTTGCATGGCTTTTTCCGGCGTGCGAATGCCACCGCCGACGATGAGTGGTAAGGTCGTGTTCTGGTTTACGGCTTCAATCATGGAAGCGCTTACCGGTAAAGTTGCCCCGCTGCCGGCATCCAGGTAAAGGGCTTTTAATCCCAGCATTTGCCCGGCAAGCGCCGTAGAAATGGCAATGTCGTTTTTATCGTGCGGGATGGGAATGGTCTGGCTCATATAGGTCACGGAAGTAGGGTGGCCGCAATCGATCAGCATGTAGCCGGTCGGAATCACTTCAATTCCTGAAGCACGCAGCATGGGAGCAGCAAGCACCTGCTGTCCGATTAAGAATTCCGCATTGCGACCTGAAATAAGAGACAGGAATAAAATGCCATCGGCGCCTTCACATACCTGCATGGTATTGCCGGGAAACAGCAGGACCGGGATGTTGCACGATTTTTTCAGGTGACTGACGCAGGAAGCAAGTTTGTTGTTAAGCAACAAGCTGCTGCCAACAAAAAAATAATCGACCTGTGAAGAAACAGCCAGTTCGCAAAGCTCCATCACATTTTCGCTATCCGTCTTGTCCGGGTCTATCAATACAGCCAACGCTTTCTCGCCGCGGGATTTGTGCCTGGAAAATGAATCGTAGATGTTCATAGTCTTATGTTGAACAGTAACAAATATAGTATAAACAGTCGCATCTCTGTGCTTTTGTGCCTCTGTGGTTAATTTTTTCACCACAGAGGCACAGAAGCACAGAGATTTTATTCAATAGCATAAGTAAGAATCAATTCCCCGATTTGCTTATAACGCACCTCATGCAATTTCGAATAGTTTTCAATTTCTATGCCGGCCTTTACTATGCCTTCAACCTGAATAGAGAATGGTTCCACATGCAGGTGCTCTTTAAAAACAATTCCGCCCTTGCCGTATATTTTATACAACACTTCCTTGGCGCCCCAGACGATATAAAGTTCGGGAAGCGGGCTATCGGGGTTCCAATGTTGTTGTTCTTCATCCGAAAGAAAACGTCCGGCAATTTTTTTAATACGTGGGTGGATGATTTCCAGGTCCAATCCGCAAGCGTCGGAGCGGGAAAGTAATATTCCGACATAGTTTTTTGTGTGCGAAATGGAAATGGCATAAGGCGAACCGGGGAGGGATGGCTTACCCATTTCATCATATACGAGGACAGGAATGGTATTCAATTCCAGGAGCCGCTTAAGCAGGATGCGGATAGCCAGCCATTCCTTTTGGCGGGATTCGACCCTGTCAGGAAGGGCAGGAAAGGGATAATCCAGGGTCCTGCAGAGGTCAGCAACGGATTCCTCCGTATTCCAGATGGCCAGCCTGAATCCGGGATTTTCGGCATTTTCAAGGAAGATTCCCATGATGCTGCAAGTTGGCTTTAATTTTAAGGAATTCAAACATCCCGTTTCGTTTTCTTGGCTGTCACAAGGGCATTGATTATCTTTGCCGCTCATTAAAAATCAACATCCTATGCCATCGACAACAGTAGATAAATTCGTGAAATACAAGGTAAAAGACATTAGCCTGGCCGAATGGGGCCGTAAGGAAATTACGCTTGCCGAAGCCGAAATGCCCGGCCTGATGGCCCTGCGCGCTGAATTTGGGCCTTCTCAGCCCCTGAAAGGTGCCCGCATTGCCGGCTGCCTGCACATGACGATCCAGACTGCTGTGTTGATTGAAACACTGAGCGCCCTGGGTGCGGAAGTTACCTGGAGCTCCTGCAATATTTTCTCCACACAGGATCATGCCGCCGCAGCCATCGCCGCTGCAGGTATTTCTGTGTATGCCTGGAAGGGTATGAACAACGAAGAATTCGACTGGTGTATTGAGCAAACTCTTTTCTTCGGTGAAGACCGCAAGCCTTTAAATATGATTCTTGACGATGGCGGTGACCTCACCAACATGGTCCTTGACAAATACCCGGAGCTTGTTGCTGAAATCCGCGGACTGAGTGAAGAAACGACGACCGGTGTACTCAGGCTCTATGAGCGCGTGAAGAACGGTACACTTCCCATGCCTGCCATCAACGTAAATGATTCGGTAACGAAGTCGAAGTTTGATAACAAATACGGCTGCCGCGAATCGTTAGTGGATGCCATCCGCCGCGCTACCGATCTGATGTTGGCCGGTAAAGTGGCTGTCGTAGCCGGTTTTGGCGATGTAGGTAAAGGCTCCGCCGAATCCCTGAAGGAAGCAAAAGTTCGCGTCATCGTTACGGAAATCGACCCGATCTGCGCCCTGCAAGCGGCCATGGAAGGTTATGAAGTGAAGAAGATGGACGATGCCGTGAAAGAAGCCGACATCATCGTAACGGCTACCGGCAACTGCAACATCATCGTAGACCGTCATTTCAAAGCGATGAAGCACAATGCCGTCCTTTGCAACATCGGACACTTCGACAATGAAATCGACATGGCCTGGTTGAATAAGAACCATGGCCATTCAAAAGACGTCATCAAGCCACAGGTAGATAAATATACGATCAACGGCAAAGACATCCTCGTTCTCGCCGAAGGCCGCCTGGTGAACCTGGGCTGCGCCATGGGCCACCCGAGCTTCGTCATGAGCAACTCCTTTACGAATCAAACCCTGGCCCAGCTTGAACTGTGGGCGAACAGCAAGAACTACGAAAACAAAGTATATACGCTGCCGAAGCATCTCGATGAGAAAGTGGCTCGTCTCCACCTTGCCAAGATTGGCGTGGAAATCGACCAACTTACGGCTGAGCAGGCTGACTATATCGGTGTAAATCAGCAAGGTCCGTTTAAAGCGGATCAGTACAGGTATTGATTTTTAAGCAACTTTTTTAAGAAAAGAGCGTACCATTCGTACGCTCTTTTTTTTTGACCATTTCTTTGGTTTCTAAGCGTGTAATACAAAAAACATACACATCATGAAAAAACTACTCGTACTCCTGGCTGCCTGTTCAATCGGAATTGTTTCATGCAAGGACGATGACCCCGCTACAGTGCCTACCGATACCTCAGTTGGCGCCGTACCGGCCACCTTCACGCAAAAAGTATTAATTGAAGAATTCACAGGCACCTGGTGCGGATGGTGTACCGACGGTGCATACCGGTTGGAAAATATTGTGAATGCCAATGCCGGCATTGCATACGGCGTATCCGTACACCAGGGCGATGTGATGGAAATTCCGCTATATGCCGTCCTGGATTCCGTATTCAACAATAATTCCTTCCCGGCGGGAATGATTAACAGGGTGCCAGTAGGAACGGATGCCACGCCAAACCGGGGTTACTGGGCCACGGCAACCAATACGCAGAAGGCTAAAATTGCCAAATGCGGCCTGGCACTATCTTCAAGTATCAGCGGTACAACGGCCAACGTGACGGTTCACTGCGGATTTAAAGAGGCGCTCACCGGAAGTTATAACCTGACCGTTTACCTGGTTGAAGATCATGTGACCGGAGGGTATTCCTATAACCAGCAAAATTACCTGTACAATGATTCGAATTATATCCAGACTCCCTACTATTCAATGCCAAGTCCCATAGTAGGCTTTCATCACATGCAGGTGGTAAGAAAGGTAATGACTGCGAACATGGGCGATCCCATTCCGGGAGCTGAGATCGTGGCAGGCAACGATTACAAGGTGAGCTTAAGCGCCGACATCACAGGATTTAATTCTTCCAATATGAAGGTCGTTGCCTTCATCCACAAAGAAGGTGTAACGACCTCAACACGGGATATCATGAATGTGCAGCAAGCCGAGTTGGGAAGCGTGAAAGACTGGAATTAGATAGATAAAAATTATATAAAGAAAGAGGGATTTCTATGGAATCTCCCTCATTCTTTTTAAAGAAGCACGTGATGCGTTATGAAAATAACGCAACTTGAGGGAGTGTGTCAATTTCCTTTGTTGTATTTTTTAATTTTATTTTTCAGCATCTCTTCGTCAGTACCCGTGGTTGAGACTTTGGGAATTACAATTGCGGAATTGGTGTTAATGAATAAAAAATAATAATTAGGATCTTCTGCCCGGCCAAGAAAGCTCGAATAACTGTGTTCAGATTTTTGTCCTTCTCTTTGTACGGTTAATTTATCTTCTGTTAAGGTAATCTCCTGGCGACCAAAGGCCTGTGGGTTCTTTTTTACGAATGCATTTACAGCCCGCTTGGTAAATAAATTCCTCCGCTTGAATAAAAAGAATACGAGGGCAACAATAAACAAAAGCGGTAGCATGGCTGTAATGTTGGTTATTGCCCAAAATTCTTTCATGAATAAAAGTTCACGAAGATTAAAAAGCAGGATCGCAATAATAAGCAGGTAAAAATACCGGTAGTACTTTATAAAGACAGAAGCGTGATTATTAATATAATAGTTGTTGAATGCTTCAAAATCCTTCGGTGTAAATTCAAATTGAATCATAAATTAAATAATGTAAGTTGAGCCGTCAAGTAGTCAGGGATTAGGGAATTATCGGGGCAATGTAATGCATGCGTTCTTTTCCAATGATTTTAAGCAAGAGCAAAGACGTAAGTAGCGGATAAAATAAAATAGTATACCATCTTGATTCCTTGCACAATAATTCCAATTTGTCCTTGTCGACATAACTTTCTCTCTTGTAATTCATGTGGGCAAGAGAGTATTCGACGGAATACCAGCCTTGAAACAAGGGGATGTCAAGAATATTATTTACTGCTATCAGATTGTTCAAATTAAAACTTAAACCACGAACATCGTCAAATTCTTCCACTATCTGGTTAAGGATATCGCCTGATCGCCCTTTGTACTCTGTATTGGAAAACTGAACATCGTACAAAAGAGCCTTTTTCTTGTCAACCCAGTTGAAATAGATGATCGTTTGATTGGTGAGGCTGTAAATGGCAGTAAGATGTTCCGGTTCGTCGTGTATCCTGAATAAATTTGGATAAGCCAACTTTGAATGGATGTAATCTTTCCAATCAGATAGCTCATTATTTTCAAAAAGAATTGTATTCACGAGTTAGCGTTTGATTGGACTGCCTGGCCGGTAGTCTCCTCAGCGAAACAAGAATTTTATTGCTAATGTTCAACGATAATTTTTTTTGTCAAACTTAGTATTTCATCTGTTACGCGCAAAAAAAGATATCCCGGCCGCACAAAATTAAATTTCTAGTCTTCCCATATCATTCCGCAATTATAACCGCGGGCTAATTGATGTGTACACATCCACGCCGCCTCCCTGGCATTTGCTTTTAATTTTATTTCACTATGCCAGGCTTGGTATTCGTTCATATTCTTTGATTCACCGATACGTCTCAACTCTGTTACCAAGTCATCGTATGCTTTTTCAGATCGGCTAAAATAGAATTTGTCGAATTCTTCTTTACCGTTATTTTTTGTGGCGTCAAAATATAGGAATCCAAATTTCAGATTACGGATGTTGTATTCACTGACCCCACGGTTTGCTCGTACCGTGATGATATACTTCAGGACCTGGTGAGCTTCTATTGTAACCGGTGTTTCTGTGTTTTTTGACCCGGCACAGTAAGGGTCCAAGATCTCGAAGCGATCATCACTCAGCGACCAGGTAAAGGTCCAAAAGCCCGACATGATCCAGAATGATTTGATGGATTTCGAGTTGTTAACCAGTGAAACTTCGTAGGTAAGTATTCGTGGAGGCAAATAGGAATAATAGTCCAGGAAATGGAAATCATATGGATAGTTTTGCCATGTGCAATCCATATAATCTGGCTTGAGCACATAAATTGCTGTTGGCTTGGACTTAATTTGTAAGTCCTGACCTTTACCGGATGGCGAAATCAGCAAGAAGGAGATGAGAATAAGTGTCACGTATGGGTTACAACGCATGCGCATCGATTCAATATCTGAATTGCCAGTTAACTGTACCAGGTGGCAACAGCAAATATTTTTGACGTACTAGTTTAATACTTGCGTTTAATTTCTGTATTGGAAGTATTGCGTAGTATCAGTCTTAAATAATTTAAAAGTCCAGTACATCATATTAAGAAGTATACCCATAAGTATGGTAAGTCCCCAGGTCCTGGGATGAGAAAATGGATCCAGGAATCGATCACTGATATCTGTAAATAAGGAATAGGGTTCATTAATTATGTCCCAGCTATTCCACCTTAAGTACCTGCCGAGATAAACACCGAAACTTCCTAAAAACAACATGGCAATGGTAATGACCCGGGTGATTTTCGTGCTGAATTGCTTTTGCAACAGGGATTCGATATCCAACAGGCTAATAAAACCAAATGCTAATCCTGTCCATGCGAATGAAAGTATCAGAACGAGGTCAAACCAAATTGGCACTGTCGTTCGCAACCGCAAATGAAACAGGTCAGTCAGTATATAGGGTGAGTTAGGAAAGAACAGCAGCCAGATAAAAGGCAAAATCAAGATGGGCAACTTGCTTTGCTTAAAATAATCCAACAAGAGCAGGGTGGTAGCTGCCCAGGGAATGAAAGCAAGAAATAAATTCCAGTTCAGAAATAAGAACATTCTCTGATCAGTCAACCAAAAGCGAAAGATTGACAGAAAGAAACAAAACAACGACATTGCTAAAAGAAGCAATGTGATTTTAAATCGACCTGATTCTTTTAGTGCCTTGATCATATGATTGTATGTAAAATCCGACTATTGATGACTGGCAATGTCTTGATCAACGTGGAAAGGAAAAATAAATTTTGCTTTATCTGCTTTTTACTTTGACCCGATACAGCATTCAACCCATATATCCAACAGCAAGGGTGCTGAATGCCTTATAGCCACTCTCACCCGGGGCGGAATCAAATCAAACAGTTGAAACAGAACCCCGAATGGGGTGACAGTATAATAGTATGAATTCTAAAAAATATCAAAACCCCGAAGGGGTGATATATATCACCCCTTTGGGGTTTAACATCATGGCTGATGATTTATTCTATAATCCTGTCACCCCTTCGGGGTTTTAGATCATTGCAGGTGTTTTATTTTGGAATTAAGCCTCTAATAAGGTTACCGTTTACCGTTTTCTGTAATAAATTAAATTAACGAAGGAGGGAGTTTCTACGGAAACTCCCTCTTTCATTTTTAATCAATAATTAATATTGACCAACATAAACAGGTCAAAAATCCTGTAAATCATTTAATCCGTTTAATCACAGTTCAGACATTTTATTTCTTCACCGCAATCCTGTACAGCACCCATCCCATAAATCCAAATACAAGCGCACTGAAGGCCATATAGCCACCTTCACCCAATGCATTTGTAAGTGAGTGTTCCAGGCTCAGGCCATTCATAAAGACGGAGGTCTTGTCTCCGGCCTGGAGGAAGGCAATCAATACTCCGAGCAGGGCACCGCCCGCAACCAATCCTGTTGCAAACAAGTTACCCTTGCCAAGTTCATCATCTCCTTCAGCTTTGGAATGTGTCTTTTTTGCTCTCCAGTCGACCAGCCCTTTGATTGCGCCGCCTGCGAAGATCGGCAGGGTGGTGGACAACGGAAGGTAGGAACCTACTGCAAACGAAAGTGATTTAATTCCGCAAAGTTCCATGGTCACGGCGATAAAGACGCCGACAATTACAAACTGCCAGTCCAGGTTAAAGGAGAGGAGCCCCTTAATGAGTGTGGCCATCAGGGTAGCCTGGGGCGCCGCAAATTTTTCGCCGATGGCATGCTTGATTCCCTGTGCGGCAAGTTCGGGTGGAGGAGTATCCAGGAACTTAACCGTAAAGCCGATAACCAGTGAGGAAACAATGGCTCCGATAAACAGGGCAAGCTGTTGATACCTCGGGGTAGCGCCGATGATATATCCTGTCTTTAAATCCTGTGAGGTGGCGCCGGCATTCGCGGCAGCAATACAGATCATTCCGCCGACGACCAGCGCCAGGGGTTCGTAAAATTTTCCTGTCCAGCCTACGGAAATAAAAACCATGGCAGTTCCCATGATGGTGGCTATGGTCATTCCGGAAATTGGATTATTACTGGATCCGATGATACCCACAATACGGGAAGATACCGTCACAAAAAAGAATCCGAATACAACCACGAGGAGACCGATCAGCAGTTTGTTAAGAATGGAGTCGCCCGGAACCTGGGGAAGGATGGTCATCAGCAGCACCAGGGCAATACTTCCGAAAATCACCACCTTAAACGACAGGTCATTTTCCGTGCGGGCCACGCCTGCTTTACCTTTTTCTTTCAGGGAAGAAACACTTTCGCGGAACGAAGAAATAATGGTAGGAATTGTTTTCAGCAGTGTAATGAAACCGCCGGCTGCCACGGCGCCGGCACCGATCTGGCGCACATAGGCACGGTAAACGGCAGGGGCATAATCTCCAAATGTATGATTTACGGGATCCCAACCTCCGGGACCGCCTGCCGTCATAATATCTTTCAGATAGCCCAGTTTTACAAGCTGCAAAGCAATCGTATCTGCCGGGACGATGGATGCCAGCAGCGGAATCAGGCCCAGCCAGGCCAGGACGCCCCCGGCTACCAGCACGCCGGCAATCTTCGGCCCGATGATAAAACCAACACCCATGTATTCGGGCGTGATTTCCCCGCTCACCGTTGCTGAAGGGAAGAACTTATTTGATTGCCTGGTCACCCATGCAGGCACTTCAGAAATCAGGTGAAAAACTTTTTGACTGACAGCATACAACACGGCAAAGCCCAGGCCCTGGTAAGCCGTCTTGGAAAAGTCACCGCCCTTTTCTCCCGCAATAAGTACTTGCGCACAGGCCGTGCCTTCGGGGTAAGGTAGCTGGTCATGTTCTTTTACAATCAGCGACCTGCGAAGCGGTATCATCATCAGGGTCCCCAGCATCCCGCCGAATATGGCCAGCGTAAGAATAGTCCAGTAGTTGAAGTAATCAAACCCCACGCTCACACCTGTTTCATCTGGCGACAGGAATAAAAAAGCCGGAAGCGTAAAAACCACCCCGGCTGCAATGGATTCCCCTGCAGAGCCTGTCGTCTGGATGATGTTGTTTTCCAGGATCGTGGTCTTCAGGAATTTTTTGCCGAGAGAAATGGCAATAACGGCAATGGGAATGGAAGCGGATACGGTAAGCCCGGCTTTCAGGGCCAGGTATACCGTGCTCATTCCGAAAATAATTCCAAACAACGCACCGAACAGGATGGCCTTCACTGTAAATTCGGCTACGCTGTCGGATCCGGAGATGTAAGGTTTAAACGTTGAGTTTTGGTTGTTGCTCATATGGATGATTTTTTCCGCTGAAGCCAGTATTCAGGAAACCGCTTCCGGGATGTTATTTTGACCAAACCTACCTAATTTTTTCTGAAAGTCACAAACAGGGCATGCTGTTTGTTAATATGGAATTGTTAAAATACCTGCAAATCCGTGAGAGAAGAATGATGCCACGATACGCAGCGAATTTGCGATTGGCATTTGGTAGGCATTCCGGAAGGGTGTATTCATAGGTAATTCAATAGTTAACGCAGCGTTGCGCAGAGATGAAATCGCAGAGGTCCGCTGAGAAAATGCGCATTCGTAAATGCGGTGAACTTCACAATAAAATCAGCTTATTCTCTTAACTTTATAGCTACAATGAAGGTATTTGTTCTAATAATTTATTTATTTATGAGCCTGGGAGCTTATTCCCAGGTTGTATCTGTCATCAAGTTTCCGGAGCTGGAAAAACTCATGAAAGTGAAAGACACCCTGGTTGTCGTTAATTTCTGGGCCACCTGGTGCAAGCCTTGTGTAGAAGAGTTGCCTTACTTTGAATCGGCCCGCGAAGAGTTTATGGACAAACCGGTTGTATTTCTTTTTGTGAACCTGGATTTTAAGAAAGAGCTGAAACCACGCGTGATTCCTTTTGTACAGGCAAGAAAAATGCAATCGAAGGTAGTCTTGCTCGATGAACCTGATTACAACAGTTGGATTCCCCGTGTGGATACGGCATGGTCGGGCGGCATCCCGGCAACATTGATGGTTAATAATGCAACGAAGACGAGAAGGTTTTATGAGAAGCCCTTCGAAAAACAAGAATTATCGGATGCCATCCGTGAAATGTTAAAATCTCCTTAACATGTTTCCTTGTTGAAAAAACTTAAAGTCGCTTCAGGTTGGCAGTGCAAATTGAAAAGCTACCCTGGAGCAGGGAAACGATAAAAACCACAACCAATTAAATTTCAAAATTAAATCGTATGAAAATCAAAAAGCAGATTTTGGGTATTGCAGCCCTCGTATTCGTGTCCCTGAATTCACTGGCAGCAGGCTACGCCGTAGGTGATAAGGTTACCGACTTTAAATTAATGAATGTAGACGGCAAAACCGTTTCCCTGGCGGATTACAAAGATGCCAGCGGAATTATCGTAGTTTTTACCTGCAACCATTGTCCGTTTGCTAAAGCGTACGAACAGCGGATCCAGGACCTGAATAAAAAATATGCTTCGAAGGGATATCCCGTAGTGGCCATCAGCCCCAATGACAAGGATATTGTTCCGGAAGACTCTTACGAGGAGATGCAGAAGCATGCAAAGGAGAAAGGTTACGACTTCCCTTACTTATATGACGAAACCCAGGAAACGGCCAAGGCCTTTGGTGCCACACGTACCCCGCATGTATATATCCTGAAGAAAGAGAAGGATAACCTGACTGTAAAATACATTGGCGCCATCGACGACAATACCAACGATCCTGCCGCTGTGAAAACCAGATACGTAGAAAATGCGCTGGCAGAATTAATGAAGGGAAAGGAAGTCACCGTGAATTCAACCAAGGCCATCGGTTGCACGATCAAGTGGAAGAATCCATAAGGAAACACCGGAATGGATGTTGTCAAGGTTCGGAAAATAAACCCTCTTTAAAAACATATTGTCATGGCAAAAAAAACTAAAAAGGTAATAATGGCTGCCCGGAAGCCTGCTGCGAAATCGGCTAAGAAACCATCCAGGAAAGTGGCAAAAAAGACGGCGCCGAAGAAAAAGGCAACTGCCAGGTTAAAACCCGATGTGGCGCCGGCACCCAAACCGATGACCATCAATCCCTACCTTACTTTTGACGGGAATTGCGAAGAAGCATTTAATTTTTACAAAACGGTCTTCGGCGGCAAGTTCGGATACCTTGGAAGGTATAACGAAATGCCTCCCATGGAAGGGGTGACGGTATCGGAGTCTGAAGCTGAAAAGATCATGCATGTTTCGTTACCCATCAGCAAAGAGTCCATTCTCTTTGGCAGCGACAGTTCGGATGCATTCAGACACGCTACCGTATCGGGCAATAATTTTTCCATTTCCATCAGCGTGCCTTCCCCGGCAAAGGCCGACAAAATATTTTCCGGCCTGTCCACGGGAGGAAAAGTCACGATGCCGATGAATAAAACATTCTGGGGTTCCTACTTCGGAATGCTCACCGATAAGTATGGCATCCAATGGATGATCAGTTTCGATGACAACCCGGGCTATTAGCGTTTCGGATACAAGCCCGGATAACCCCGGTACAAAATCGGTTTGTACCGGGGTTTATTTTGCCGGTCAGTTAAAGGACAAAGCTTTTTGAAGATTCGAATAGCTATCCAGCGCATTGTCGCTGACTTTCATGACGAAGGTGCAGCTTCCTCTTTTATCCGTTTTATGCCGTTCAAATTCATCCGGGTAAACAATGGCCAATTTATCGTCTTTCAGGATGGTCCAGAAAATGTTATTTGAATTGGGGTCAAAGCGAAACCGGTCGAAATCCATCATGGTATACACTGAATTTCTTTCCTTCTCAACGAAAAAGCCTGTTTTGAAAAGGAGGGGCTTTCCTGATTCATCCACAAAACGGGCCACAACCATGTTGGCCGCTGCCGGTGTAAATTGCCTGTCACAGTTCCAGATTCCAAAGCCGTCGATCTCGAAGGTGCGCAGTGCAACGGTTTGCGAAGAGAGGACGGCAGCCTCTTCGTTGGCGAATTTTGCCGTGAACCCGGCTGAATCTTGCTTGAAACGGGAATAGTCAGTCCATGCTGAATTCTTCCTGTTTTCTTTTTTGGCCAGGTAGGCCTGCCATTTTTCATCGAAGCGTTTTTTCTGGTATTTATTTGCAAACACCGGTTCTACCTGGATGTTAAATTCGCCGGAGTCGAGCCGGAACTTAAAATGATATAGGGCTCCTGTGGCTTCGTTTTCTTCCACACGGAATTCTGTCGGGCCGTCAAGCATGCGGGAAGGGAAAGCCCCGGACTTTATTTTTTCTTTGCCAAATAATTTCGTGAAAAGTTCTACGGATTCCGGGCCTGTATATCGCCATGTGAAATTCCGAATCTCTTTCATTTCAGGAATGATTTTCTCCGTGTTCAGCATGCGGAATTCAAACACTTCGGGCACTTTCTTTTTCGAGAGGAAGTTTTTTCGCTTGTTCGTCATGTCACTCACGCATTGGATTTTCGCATAATATTTTTGCGCGGTAAAATTGAGGTCATAGGTCCGGGCCCGCCGGGGCGCCGGTTTTCGCTGCAACGCTTCCGGAGTTTCCATGTTGACGGCATCTTCTCCTTTGTATTTCCATTGGTTCTTCTTTTCGTCATAAAAATAAAGGCCATACGTTCCGCTGCTTTTTACCGAAGCCAGGTGAATATTTATTTTTTTGTCCGGATTCAGGAACACCGGCTTGTTCTCTTTGGTCGCGCCGATCTCTATCATGCCCGCACTCTCCAACATACCCCGGACTCCCCCCGAATCGTAATGCATGGGAATGCCGCTGAGAAAAATGTCATGAAAATTCCGGAACTCGCGATAAGCGATATCCACGCTTCCGTTTACGGCATTCCCCGCACCGTCCACAAAGGCATTGGGAGGGATTTCAATGCGGGTAAAGGTTTTCGTGGTAATCACATCTCCGCCGTTGGCATTCACCCGGTGTACGACAGGAAGAATGTCCAGCGCCGGAATGGGAGGAGACACGCATCCTGGTACGAGCCGGGGAGGGACTTGCCGTGTTTCATCGGGGATGGAAAAAGGATGAATTGTATTTGGCTGCTGGATATCCAGCGAATCAAAATGAATTAAAGCATCCTGCCCCCAGAAAGCTGATTGATCGGAGGGCCGGCCCTCTGTTTTCGCCGCCGTTGAATCGCCGAACTCTGCATCTTTTAAAAACAAGACAGAGGCCGCTGCCAGCATCACTAAAACGAGAACGGAAATCACCACTTCCCTGACCGAATTGGGTTCAGGATAGTCACTTGTTTTCATTTTTACCTCCTTTTTTTATGTCCCCGGTTGCCGGGAACGGGTTAAACATGCGTGGAGGAAAAATCAGTTCATGGGTGAGCGGTTGGTTACTGCTAGCAACGAAGGGCTGGCATCAATATTTTAGGGAAATCAAAATCTTCTTCGCTTGGCTTTCAAAGCCCGGGTAGCTTTCAGCCGGGTTTTAACAATTTTCCCTTGATGGTTTGTTAGTTAAAATCCTTAGCTTGCCAGTAAATATTGACCTGATGAAAAACAAACATCCGAAGGCGTTAGTTTACCTCTTCTTATCTGAAATGTGGGAGCGCTTTGGCTTCTACCTGATGCTGGGCATTTTCTTTTTATACATGACCGATACCCAGCGTGGGGGCATGGCGCTGGACAGGAAGGAAGCCGCCGACATCTTCGGAACATACATTGCCCTGGTATACCTGACCCCGTTTCTTGGCGGACTTTTAGCCGATCGCGTCCTGGGATTAAGGACGTCCATTACGCTTGGAGGAATCCTGCTGGGCTTAGGGTATTGCGGACTGGCCCTTCCGGGGAAAACAGCTTTTTATATTTCCATCTTACTCCTTTGTATTGGCAACGGTTTTTTTAAAGCCAACATTTCGACCCTGCTTGGAAATGTTTACAATGACGAACAGTATAAAGCGCAAAAAGATTCGGGGTATAACTTTTTTTATATGGGCATTAACATCGGCGCCTTCATCTGCAATTTCTTTGGCGCCTATCTCCGGAATACGTTTTCCTGGGGACATGCCTTTATGGCTGCAGGCATCGGCATGTTTATCGGCGTGATCATCTTCTGGCTTGGGATGAAGCACTACCGCCATGCCGACGTCATCAAGCCTACGAAACCCGAAGACATGTCGGTGCCGAAAATCCTGGGTGTCACGCTTCTGCCCATGTTCATTGCCGGCTACATCGGCTGGATCATACCGGGTAATATTTTCGGAAGCGATTCAACGGATGCCTTTATCCTCGGGGCCATTCCCATTGCCGGATATTACATTACGTTATTATTGCGCAGCAGCGCCGAAGACAGGCGGCCCCTTTCCGCATTGCTTGCCCTGTTTGCCGTCGCTATTATTTTCTGGGCCATCTTCAAGCAAAATGGAACGGCCCTGACGATCTGGGCGGAAAACTATACGGACCGTAAAATTCCCGAATCCATGATTGGTCCTGCTACGGCAATTGGAATTGTGCAGGATGTGCCTTATGTGAAGGATTCAGTTCCTGTGGCCGATGACCAGTTTCGTATCCTGCGTGACGATGCCGGCAAAGCTGTAAAGCACCTGGACTACCCGCTCTATTTTAAGAATGAAGATCCGCTCGCAATCCCGGCGGATGGAGAGAGCACGAAACTGATCTCTACGGAACTCTTCCAGTCTGTGAATCCTTTTTGGGTTATTACGCTCACGCCATTGATCGTATGGGTCTGGGCCTGGTTAAGAAAAAGAAAGAAGGAACCTTCTACCCCCTGGAAAGTATTTATCGGTTTGTTCATTACAGCCTTGTCGACCTTGGTGATGGTCGCAGCAACATGGGCCTGCCACAACGGACTGATGAAAAGTTCCGTCTTTTGGCTGATCGGCTGTTACGGAGTGATCACCGTCGGAGAGCTATGCCTGAGTCCGATGGCCTTGTCACTTGTTTCCAAATTAAGCCCGCCACGGCTTACGGCGCTGATGATGGGAGGGTGGTTCCTGGCTCTTTCCATAGGAAATAAAATGAGCGGCGTGCTGGCGTCCATGTGGGACATGTATGAGCACAAATCCAATTTTTTCCTGGTGAACTTTGTCCTGGCCCTGCTCACCTCCGTCATCATCCTAATGATGGTGAAATGGATGAACAAAATCGTGAAAGAACACGGAGCATGATGAAGTAGGCAGTAGGCAGTAGGCAGTAGGCAGTAGGCAGTAGGCAGTAGGCAGTAGGCAGTAGGCAGTAGGCAGTAGGCAGTAGGCAGTAGGCAGTTTAGCAAACCAACAAGATAAGGAGTAATCCTAAATCCAACGAAGACAGCCTGAGCGAAGCGAAGTCTATAGGAACATCTTCAAATCTCCAAATCTCCAAATCTCCAAATCTCCAACTAGACATTAACTCCCACGCCGTGGCAGTTCTTGTACTTCTTCCCGCTGCCGCAGGGACATGGATCGTTGCGTCCTACCTTTTGTTCGACGCGAACCGGCTGCACCTTTTGAGGTGGTGGCGGCCCTTGTGGCATGCCGTTTCCGGCCCTTGCCGTGGATGCGTCAGCCTTGCTGGTTGTTGTCCGGCTCATGTCTGTCCGGGGTTGGGATTTCGCTTCACGAACCTGGTTGGGGTCCTGGGAAGGAAGCGAGCCTTTAAACAGGAAGGAGATAATTTCCCTGTTCACACGTTCCAGCATCTTTTTGAAAAGTTCAAACGATTCGAATTTGTAAATGAGGAGGGGATCCTTCTGTTCGTACACAGCATTCTGTACAGATTGCTTCAGGTCGTCCATCTCGCGCAGGTGTTCTTTCCATTCGTCGTCGATGAGCGCGGCTGTCACCGAGCGTTCGAAAGAAAGCACCAGCTCGCGGCCCTGGCTGTCGAATGATTTTTTGAGGTTGGCAACGACCTGTACGGACTTGCTTCCGTCGGTTAGCGGCACCACAATATTCTGAATGGTCGCCGACTGATTTTCATGCACGTCTTTGATGAACGGGAACACGCGGCCGGCAATCACCTGCGATTTGTGCTTGTAGAAGCGGTGGGCTTCGTCAAATATTTTTTGAATGGTATCTTCCGGTTTGGCCTGGAAAAACGCTTCTTCCGTGACAGGGCATTCAACGGAAAGGAGGCGGATCAGGTCGATTTTCAAGCCCTCGAAGTTGCGGGATTCCAGGTGCTCATTCACCACGGTTTCGCATACGTCATACATCATGTTGTTGATGTCTACCGCCAGTCGTTCGCCGAAGATGGCATGTCTGCGTTTGCTGTAAATCACCTCGCGCTGCGAGTTCATCACGTCATCGTATTCGATCAGGCGTTTCCGGATGCCGAAGTTGTTTTCTTCCACCTTGCGCTGGGCGCGTTCGATGGAGGAAGTGATCATGCTGTGCTGGATCACTTCGCCTTCTTCCAGTCCCATGCGGTCCATCAGCCGTGCGATGCGGTCGGAACCAAACAGGCGCATCAGGTCGTCTTCAAGGGAAACATAAAACTGGGAAGATCCCGGATCGCCTTGTCGTCCGGCACGTCCGCGAAGCTGGCGGTCTACCCGTCGTGATTCGTGTTTCTCCGTACCTACGATAGCCAGTCCCCCGGCTTCCTTCACGCCGGGACCCAGCTTGATATCGGTTCCCCGGCCGGCCATGTTCGTGGCAATGGTGACGACGCCTGCCAGCCCGGCTTCGGCGACGATTTCCGCCTCCCGCTGGTGCAGCTTTGCATTCAGCACGTTGTGCTTGATGTTGCGCAGCTTCAGCATACGGCTGAGGAGCTCGGAAATTTCCACCGAGGTGGTGCCCACCAGCACAGGCCTTCCCGCTTTTACCAGCTGCTCCACTTCTTCAATGACCTTGTTGTATTTTTCGCGCTTCGTCTTGTAAACTTTGTCCTCTTCGTCTTTCCGGACGATGCCTTTGTTCGTAGGAATGACCACGACATCCAGTTTATAGATGTCCCAGAATTCCTTCGCTTCCGTCTCCGCCGTTCCGGTCATGCCGGCCAGCTTGTGATACATGCGGAAATAATTTTGCAGGGTCACTGTCGCGTAGGTCTGGGTTGCGGCTTCGATCTTTACATTTTCTTTCGCTTCAATGGCCTGGTGCAAACCATCGGAGTAACGGCGTCCTTCGAGCACACGGCCCGTCTGCTCGTCTACAATTTTAATCTTTCCGTCTACGATAATGTATTCGATGTCCCGCTCAAAGAGGGCATACGCTTTGAGGAGCTGGTTGATGGTGTGGATGCGCTCGGATTTGATGCCGAAATCGCGAAGCAGCTCTTCTTTTTTAATCAGCTTTTCTTCCCCTTCCAGGGAAGATCTTTCAATTTCTGCCATGGCCGAACCGACATCGGGCATGATAAAAAAGTTCTTGTCTTCGCTGGATTTGCTGATCAGCTCCGTTCCTTTTTCCGTGAGCTCAATGGTGTTGTTCTTTTCGTCGATGGTAAAATACAGTTCGGCATCGGCCTTGTGCATTTCACGTTGCTGGTCCTGCAGGTAATAGTTTTCCGTTTTCTGCATGAGCGCTTTCACGCCTTGTTCACCCAGGAGCTTAATCAGGGCTTTGTTTTTAGGCAAGCCGCGATACGCGCGGAACAACGGTAATCCGGCATCGTCTTCTTTTTTCTCGCTGAGCAGTTTTTTCGCATCGGCGATCTGGGTATTCACGTAATTGCGCTGGGCATTGACGAGCAATTCAATCTTTGGTTTCAGCGCGAAGAATTCATGGTTCTCTCCGCGTGGCGTGGGGCCGGAGATAATAAGCGGAGTCCGTGCATCGTCGATCAGTACGGAGTCAACCTCATCGACAATGGCGTAGTGATGCCCGCGTTGCACCATATCTTCCGGTGTCCGCGCCATGTTATCTCGCAGGTAGTCAAAACCGAATTCGTTGTTGGTGCCATACGTAATATCGGCCTGGTAAGCGGATCTCCGTTCCGGTGAATTGGGCTGATGCTTGTCGATGCAGTCTACCGTTAATCCCAGGAATTCAAAAAGCGGACCGTTCCATTCGCTGTCACGTTTGGCGAGGTAATCATTCACCGTGACGATATGCACACCCTGGCCGGCCAGCGCATTGAGATAAATAGGCAGGGTTGCCACGAGCGTTTTACCTTCACCGGTAGCCATTTCGGAAATCTTGCCCTGGTGCAGTACGGCGCCGCCAATCAGCTGTACGTCATAATGCACCATGTTCCAGGTAATGGTATTACCGGCGGCTATCCAGCTGTTTTTGAACAGGGCACGGTCACCTTGGATGACCACATGGGTCCTTTTGGTGGCCAGGAGGCGATCCAGGTCTGTAGCCGTTACTTCCAGTTCCGTATTTTCCGTAAAACGCCTGGCCGTTTCCTTTACCACGGCAAACGCTTCCGGTAATAGTTGGAGGAGTATTTCTTCTGTCTTTGTTTTCTTTTCCTTTTTTAGCTGATCTACCTTGTTGTAAATGGCCTCTTTCTCATGCATATCCATGTCAGGATCGCTTTCTGCATTGGCTTCGAGGCTGTTAATTTCCTCGTCCAGTTCCCTGAGGTATTCGTCGATGCGTGTTTTAAAGTCTGTGGTACGGACCCTGAGTTCGTCATGGCTCAGCCCGGTCAGGTCCGCTGTCGCCGTATTGACCTTGCCCACATAGGGGTTTAATTCCTTTAAGTCACGATCTGATTTACTGCCGAAAAGTCCTGTAATGGCTTTGTTTACTAGTCCTAACATAGGTTTGCGTTAATAATTTCCCTTCCGGAAAGGGTGGAGTCAAAGGTACTTAAAATGGACGAGTACAGATCAAATACAGAACCAATCCTGCCTGTATTGACTTATTGTCAGGTAGCCGGATAAGGAGGGGGGTAAAAATAGCCTTCGGGACCTATTTTTTTATTCGTTTCGTCTTTTCTACTTTCGCATCAGGAATTTTAATTTAAAACTTAACACAAATGAAAGTAACCGTGGTAGGTGCCGGCAATGTTGGCGCAACATGTGCAGATGTGATCGCACAAAAAGATATCGTTCAGGAAGTCGTTTTGCTGGACATCAAGGAAGGGATAGCAGAGGGCAAATCGCTGGATATATGGCAGACGGCCTCTATTAACCTGTATGATACCCGGATGACCGGTTCCATGAATGATTACAAGCTGACAGCCGGTTCGGATGTAGTGGTGATTACTTCCGGCCTTCCCCGCAAGCCGGGTATGAGCCGCGACGACCTGATTGCTACCAATGCGGGTATTGTGCGCGGCGTGACTGAGAATGTAATGCGTCATTCTCCGGATGCCATCATCATCGTTGTATCCAACCCGCTGGATGTGATGACGTACTGTGCATACCTGACTGCTCATGTAGATTCCTCGCGTGTTTTTGGAATGGCGGGAATCCTCGATACGGCCCGTTACCGTGCCTTCCTCGCCGAAGCGCTGAATACTTCACCGAAAGATATCCAGGCCGTACTGATGGGTGGCCACGGCGATACCATGGTTCCGCTGCCCCGTTATACAACGGTTGCCGGAATACCGGTTACCGAACTGATTGCCAAAGATAAGCTGGACGCGATTGTGGAAAGAACGAAAAAAGGCGGTGGCGAACTGGTAAACCTGATGGGCACTTCAGCCTGGTATGCACCGGGTGCCGCTGCTGCGCAGATGGTGGAAGCCATCGTGAAAGACCAGAAGCGCATATTCCCTTGCTGCGCATGGCTCCAGGGTGAATACGGCCTGAAAGATATTTACCTCGGCGTACCGGTGAAACTGGGACGCAAGGGTATTGAAGAGATCATTGAATTGAAATTGACGAAAGATGAAATGGATTTGCTGCATTCTTCCGCCACCTCTGTCAAAGAAGTGATGGATGTGCTCGATAACATGGGCGCAGCAGTAAAATAATTTTTCCTGTTTTATTTTAAAAAGGCATCTGGATTCCAGGTGCCTTTTTTGATTGATTAGCAGATTAGCTGATTAGCTGATTGGCTGATTAGATGATTTGCTGATTAGCTGATTTTTTTGTTTGGTAAACACTCGTTCCCCCGTTAGGGGGTCAGGGGGTGAGACGGGGTGATTAGCAGATTAGCAGATTCGCTTATTTTTTTGTTTGGTAAACACTCGTTCCCCCTATAGGGGGTCAAGGGGTGAGACGGGATGATTAGCTGATTCGCAGATTAGTTGATTTGAAGATTTGAGTCCCGATAGTTATCGGGATTGGAAATGAGGGGAAGTGCTATTGGCAGTAAACCGTAAACTCGTTAACTTGTAAACCGTAAACCCATAAACTTGAAAACCCGAATTAAAGTTCCGTTTGATTTATTAAGCATTGAAGGCGATGGTTTTCACTTGCTCCTGGAAGTCCTGCTCAACGGCCGGCCGGGACTGATGCTGATTGATACCGGGGCTTCACGCACCGTTTTTGATAAGGAACGGATTCGCCGTTTTATTCCCGGCGCTGTTCTTATTCCGGCAGACAAGACCTCCACCGGCCTGGGCACCGACAGCATGGAAGGACACCTGGTTCACCTGGACTTGCTTGGGATCGGGGAATTAAAAATCCGGGACAGGGAAGTGGTTCTCCTGGAATTAATGCACGTGAATACCTCGTACGAAAAAATCGGGTTGATGGCTATTGACGGCGTGCTGGGAAGCGACCTGCTGAATGAGTTCAAAGCCGTGATCGACTACGGCAAGAAGGAACTTAGCCTGGAAGCGTGATTATTTCCTGTAGGCTACGGAATAGGGGAATGAAAGCAATTCCGTCTGGTAGGAATACGTGATTCCATCCGGGGTAGAAATCCTTAGGAGCTGCAGCGTACGCATATCCAGGACCGTCAGGTTGCCGTTGCGGCCGCCGCAGGCACTGGAATGATGCGGTGGCGGACCGTTAGGATCGAAATTCAGGTTGGCTACATACACCATATCGTTGTCGTCGTCAACGGCCAGTCCATGCGGCTGGAAGCCTGAATAAATGCCGTTGGGAACAACTTTAGTGAGTGTATTGTAGTCGATCACGGCAATGGATCCTGTTTTACCGATTGCAAAAGGATCATCCGTGCAGGATACAAAGAGATACGGCCTGTCCTGTGAAAGACTGAACTCCTGGGGTTTCCGGCCAACAGGGATCACGGCAATCAAACTGTCGTTCGACGTCTGCAAGACGCGAACTTCGTTTGAAGTCATACAGCTGAGAAAATACCTGGATCCGTCGGGTGAGAAAATTATTTCATGCGGATCCAGGGAACTGTTCGTTGTGCGCGGCTGGTCGTTTATTACTACATAATCCGTAGCGGGTGACAACGGATCGGTTATATCCAGCTTATTACAATAATTGCCAAACTGAGAAGTGACATAAAGCGTATTACCGTCCTGGGTAATCCAGGTGCCGTGCGGATAATTGAGGCCGGTGTAATTCGTCTTCAGCTGCATGGCGTCCAAATCGATGTAGGCCACCTTGCCGTCTTCTTCCAGGCTGGCCGCAAATCCTTTGCTGCCATCGGCTGAAATGGTCATGGTGTTCCACAAGCCATTGCCGATTTCAATGTTGCCTACCAGCCTGTCGTTGTCCGTGCTGTATTTCTGGATGATATGCCCGCTGTAAAATACAACGTACCAATACCGGCCGTCAGGAGAAACCTTTACCTGGTGCGGGCCTTCGATGACGGATGGATCCGTTCCTACCTCCACATAACGCATAATGACGCGGGTATCCGCATCAAATACGGCTACCTGGTCGCAGGACTGGTTGGCCACATAAAATTTTCTGCGCTTCGGATTATCCGAGAACTTCACCGTATAGTTGTTGTTGGGAGCTCCACTGGCAATCCAGTTACGTAACGTATAAATCTCGCTGCGGGAAAGCGGGGCCCTGTCCAGCGGCATCCTGGGCTCCAGGATAATGCTGTCGATGTCGGGGTAACTGTTTACAAAATACAGCAGGTAGCTGTAATCCGTGCTGTAGGGGATGACCGGCGTACCGCTACGGCCGCCATCAAATAATTTATCCCAGGAAGATAAATCAATACCTCCTGCAGCTCCTTTGCTGATGGTATTATGGCAACCGGCCGTGGCGCACTTTTTTGAAAGGATGTCGCCCACTTCTTTGGGATAACCTGTATCGACGGTTTGATCCTTGGTGCAGGAGGAAAACAGTGCACCTAAAAGAACGACAGAGCATAAATGACGGAAATGCATACAGGTTGTTTTCTTGTTTATTCACTCACGTAAAGGGTGATGTCCATCGCATTGTCGGTAAGTCCTGCATTCGTTATGGTTACAGGCATATAACCGATCACGTTGTTATTCACCACCGGATCATAACCCGATGCGTAGATGTAATAATTGCCGGGATATAAATTGTTGAACTGACAACGGCCATTTTGTGTCGTTTCTGTCATCGAATCATACAAGGTGGAATCGCGCCCCGGCCATTCTGTGGTATTGCTCTTCAGGTATACGGGCAAATAGTGAATGGTCCAGTTGTGGTGCAGCACTTTTACATTCAGGGTCACATTGCCATGTACTATTTTCTGGGAATCGTCTTTCCCGCAAGCTGCGAGGAAGAAAAACAGACTCACACAAATGACGATGCCTGCCAGGTTCTTCATATCTTATTTCTTGATCAGCCCATGCTGATTTATGGTCATAGAACGGCTGAATCGCCTGCTTATTCTTTTACCGGGACATTCACATTTAGCTCTCCCGATGTCTGATCGGTTGAATACGGCATGCCTCCAAATACCTGCGCCATAATGGCCGTATCCAGCCCAACAGCATAAATATAATAATCGCCGCAGGTTAAGCCCTCCACATGCACATGGTCTTCTCCGGAATCCCCCACGACAACCAGGTCGTAGCTGGAAGGATTGGCCCCGGGAAACTCCTGGGTATTGAATTTAATCATGATAGTATCCCTGTAAGCATCCTGGTTAGGAATGGTTGTGCCATGGTGCTGGGGTCTTACCACGAGGGTTAAATTACCTCCGGTTCCGGCAGTGCACTTATCGTCTTCCTCACATCCTGACAATAAAGCAACCGATGCGAAAATGAACAGTAATTGACGTACGATTTTCATTCAAATTGGTGTTTTAGCAAAGATACTGGTTTTAGAGAGAAGGAAAGGTGAAAATGGCTTGTACATCCCTGTGAATACAGACGACAAAAATTGAAAAATGGTTGCTTTGAGGACGGAGGGCAGAAGGCAGAGGACAGAATTCAGAAGACAGAAATAAGATCCAAGACTTGATTCCGGGGCCTTAGCCGGATAACAATAAACTAGTGAATTTGGATGCTGGACAGTGGAATGTGGACCGTGGACCAATCAGAGCGATTGCTTCAGGTCTTCCAAAAGTTGCTCCAGTTCCTTGATTCTTTTTTCCAGCTGAGGGAGTTTGCGGAAAACCACATAGGTGCGTTTAAAATCACCGATGTTAAATGCAGGGGATCCCTGTACAATTTCTCCTTCCGTTAAAATGCTGGAACCGATTCCCGATTGCGCCGCGATTTTTACTTTGTCGGCGATCACAATATGTCCCACGATTCCTACCTGGCCGCCGATCATGCAGTCGCGTCCAACCTTGGTTGAACCGGCCACACCGCTTTGCGCGGCAATCACCGTGTTTTCACCAATCTCCACATTGTGGCCGATCTGGATAAGGTTGTCAAGTTTAACGCCTTTCCGGATGATGGTTGAACCCAGCGTCGCCCGGTCAATGGTGGAGTTGGCGCCGACTTCCACATGATCTTCAATAATCACGTTTCCGATCTGTGCAACTTTTTTATACTGGTTCTCGCTATTGGGCGTGAAGCCGAAACCGTCGGCACCAATGACCGTTCCGGTATGGAGGGTACAGTCGCTTCCGATTCTGCAGTCTGAATATACCTTCACGGCAGCAAACAGGGTGGTGTTATCGCCAATCACGACATTATCTCCAAGGAAGACCTGCGGATAAATCTTGACGTTCTTGCCAATCTTGACCCTGTTACCGATGTAAGCGAAGGCGCCTACATAACAACCTTCACCCATTTCCGCAGAGGCCGAAATAAAGGAAGGTTGTTCAATGCCTTTTTTATCGTTCTGGATCTGGTTATAAATTTCAAGAAGCTGGACAAAACTCTGGTAAGCATCTTCTACCCGCACCAAGGTGGCGCTAACAGACTGCTCAGGGATGAAATCTTTTCCGACAATGACAACGGATGCTTTCGTGGTGTAAATATGCGGGGTATACTTTGGATTGGCCAAAAAAGACAGGGAACCCGGCTCTCCTTCTTCAATTTTAGAGAGCTTGTTAACCGTGATTCCGGCATTTCCTTCCACCTTGCCGTTCAATAAATTGCAAATCTGTAATGCGGTAAATTCCATGAATATTATTTGGGCAGACGAAAATACAAAAATCCATGAAATAAGCTAGAAATTATTTGGTTAATGAACCTAAACCTTGACAAAAAACCAACAAATCAACCTGTTTTAACGGGTATGGATTTAGTTCTTTTCTACCGGTTCTTTATCCTCGCAATTGGCGTAGGAGGTAAAATAGATCCCTCCGGCTTTTGTCTTCGAAAAATTAGCCGTACAGTGATCCGGCGCCAGGTTATAAACCAGCATGCCATGGTCTAAAATGGGTTTTCCGAGCAGTTCAGTAAGCTCTTTTTCAGACATAAAAAACGAGATGCTTCCTTCCTGCAGTTTCATCGTATTGTCGGGTTGCTTCACGAATTTTGCGCCCGGAAAAAGATGAAGAACTTTCTTAAACTGATCGTAGCGGTCCCGGCCTTCCATTCTTCGGAATTTGGAGCAGTCGGTTTTTTCCCTGTCCTGTATTTTTCTTGGCGCGTCTTTTTTTGCATCATCTTGTGGAAATGCAGGACCGGTTATCAAAACAAAAATTACCAGGATTGCAAAGCGTTTCATGCTTCTATTTTCTAAGCTCAAAATTCTGTCCCAGGTAAACTTTCCGTACCTGCTCATCGGCAGCCAGTTCTTCGGCGGTACCTGATTTTAAAATGCGGCCTTCAAAAAGCAAATAGGCGCGGTCGGTAATGGTCAGTGTTTCATGCACGTTGTGATCGGTAATCAGCACGCCGATATTCCTGTCCTTTAGATGCGCGACGATGGCTTGAATATCTTCCACGGCAATGGGATCCACGCCGGCGAAAGGCTCATCCAGGAGGATGAATTTCGGATCTACGGCCAGCGCCCGCGCGATCTCTGTACGCCGGCGTTCGCCGCCGCTTAACAGGTCGCCGCGGCTTTTGCGGACACGCTGCAATCCAAATTCGTCAAGCAGGGATTCTGTACGCTTCTCCTGTTCCGCTTTCGGCAGCCGGGTCATTTCCAGCACGGCGCGGATATTGTCTTCCACACTGAGCTTCCTGAATACGGAAGCTTCCTGCGCCAGGTATCCAATGCCTTTCTGCGCACGCTTGTACATGGGCAGCCCTGTAATATCTGTTTCGTCGAGGAAGATTTTTCCTTCGTTGGGTTTGATCAGGCCAACGGTCATGTAAAACGTGGTGGTTTTACCGGCACCGTTAGGACCCAGCAGCCCGACAATCTCACCTTGCTCCACGCGGATCGATACATGATCCACAACGGTGCGGCTCTTGTATCGTTTAACCAGGTTTTCAGCGCGAAGTAGCATGGTAAAAAAATTTCTGCAAGATATATTTTCTTATTGAGTTGGATAGCTGGAAATGGACTGAAGGCAGAAGGCAGAGGACGGAGGACGGAGGACACTGGACTCTGGATTCTGGACTCTGGACAGTGGACACTTGATATAAGTCACTCGATTTATAACGTATAACTTTTGACTTTTGACTTCTGACTTTTGACTTCAGCCTTCAGTCATTTGTCTTCCGCCTTCTGATTCCACTATCCCAACGCTTCCCAATATTCAACGGCCCTGCGGAGATGCGGTATTACAATGGTGCCGCCGACAATGGTGGCAATGGAAAACACTTCAAAAATTTCCGCTTTCGTAATGCCCGCATCCTTGCATTGCCCGACATGGTATTTGATACAATCGTCGCAGCGCAATACCATGGAAGCGACGAGGCCGAGCATTTCCTTGGTTTTTACATCCAGGGCGCCTTCCATGTAGGCATTCGTGTCCAGGTTAAACAGGCGTTTGATGACCAGGTTATCTCCTTCCATGATCCGCTCATTCATGCGTCCGCGGTAGTCGTTAAATTCATTGACGAGGTCTCCCATGGGGTCTGATTTGATGATAAGTTGATTAGCAGATTAGCGGATTAGCAGATTAGCTGATTTTAAACTTCTGAACTCTTAAACTTCTGAACTCTTAAACTTTTGAACTTTTGAACTTTTGAACTTTTGAACTTTTGAACTATTGAACTTCTGAACTATTAAACTCCTGAACTTTTTCATTCTCCGGATTTGCGTTTTACATAAGCCGAAACGAAAATACTCAGCTCGTATAATATGTAAAGCGGAATGGCTACCAGGAGTAAGGTCGTAGCGTCGGAAGTGGGTGTGATGACGGCGGACAGGATGAGGATCACTACCACGGCATGTCGGCGGTAGGTACGCATAAATGCCGGCGAGATCAGTCCGAGTTTGGTCAGAAAATAAACGACGATGGGCAATTCAAAGACAATACCTGTAAGCAGTGTCATCGTCGTCACCATGGAAATGAAGGAGTCGAGCGTGATAGTGTTTTTCACTTCCGCGCTCACCTGGTAGGACCCCAGGAAATTTACGGACATCGGCGTGATGACGTAATAGCCAAAGAATACACCGGTGAGAAAAAGAAAGGAAGTGTAAAACACGACTCCTGTAGCCAGCGATTTTTCTTTCGGGCGCAGCGCCGGTTTGATGAAAAGCCAGAGCTCCCATACGACGTAGGGAAATCCAACCACGAGCCCGGCAATAAAGGCCACCCACATGTGCGTGGTGAACTGGGCGGATAGTTCAGTGCTGATGAGTGTGAAGTCGGAATGGGTGATGCACAGATCGTCACCGAGGTTAAATCGCTGCGACAGGTTGCAGAGAACGCGGTAGGTCAGAAAGTTCGGATTCTTCGGTGCCAGCAGCACGCCGTCAAACAAGAACTCTTTAAAGAAAAAGAAGATCAATGCCAGCGACATCACTACGGCAGCCGCGCGAACCACATGCCAGCGCAGGGCTTCGAGATGCTGCAGGAAAGACATTTCACCTTCCTGGTTTAGCGGGCTTCCGCCGGAAAAAAATTTCATCATGTAGTGTTCTTCCTAAAGAATGCCTTCTTTCACCAGGTCGTGCAAATGAATCATTCCCGCATATTTTTCTTTATCCGTAATGATAAGCTGTGAAATATTATGCGATTTCATCAGCGTCAGCGCATCGACGGCCATCGTATTCTTATCCACGCTCTTTGGGTTCTTGCTCATAATGTCGCCGGCCTTCATGCCGTTGATGTCTTTGTTATTGAGCAGCATCCTTCGCAGGTCTCCGTCGGTAATAATTCCTGTGAGCCGGTTATTGTCCAGCACGGCGGCAGCGCCCAGCCGGTTTGAACTGATGACCAGGATCACATTCATGATGTCGTCGCCTGAATTTACTTTGGGCGCCGGGTTTCCCGGGTAGATATCCTTTACTTTTAAATAGAGCTTTTTACCCAACGCTCCGCCCGGATGATATTTGGCAAAATCTTTTCCTGAAAAGCCGCGGTAATCAAGCAGGCAGACGGCCAGCGCATCGCCCATAGCTAACTGGGCCGCAGAGCTGCTCGTAGGAGCCAGGTTGTTTGGGCAGGCTTCTTTCTTGACGGTAGTATTTAATACGTAGTCGCTTTGTTTGGCCAGGTAGGATTCGGTATTGCCAGTCATACCGATTAATTTATTGCCCCAGTTCCGTAAAAGAGGAACCAGGATTTTTATTTCCGGCGTATCGCCGCTTTTACTGATGCAGATAATGATATCGTCCTTTTGTATAATGCCCAAATCGCCGTGGATGGCATCGGCGGCATGCATAAAAATGGAAGGTGTACCGGTAGAGTTCAGCGTGGCAACAATTTTCTGGGCGATAATGGCGCTCTTGCCAATACCGGAAACAATGACCCGTCCCCTG
>Ga0315912_10001293_pt1 | contig 31660 bp, 24 predicted proteins | sample VfabasoilMG_FD_204469 | JGI IMG/M metagenome (GOLD analysis project Ga0315912, IMG submission 204469) | Garden soil microbial communities collected in Santa Monica, California, United States - V. faba soil | ecosystem: Environmental > Terrestrial > Soil > Garden | place: USA: California...
TAACCGGCCGCCTCATCGCCTACCTCTCGGACCTCTATCGATGAGCGAGCAGCTGTTTCGGTGGATTGCCAACTCGCCGCTTGCCGACTGGGTCGTCAGCTCGCCGTACATCTGGCCGACGCTCGAAAGCATTCATTTCGTCAGCCTTTGCGTGCTCATGGGCAGCCTGCTCGTCGTCGATCTGCGGCTGATCGGCGTGTTCCGCGAGCCTATCGCGCGAACGGTCGCGTTCCTGATCCGACTGTCGCTGCTTGCGTTCGCCGTGAACCTCTCGACCGGCGTGCTGTTCTTCTTCGGGTATACGGCAAAGTATGTCAACAATCCGGCTTTCGAGATCAAGCTCACACTCATTGCGATCGCGGGGCTCAATGCGCTCTATTACCGCTGGCGGCTGCCCAATCTCGTGAATACGCGCGAGGTGACGCGGAGCTCGATCGCCGTCGGCTGTATCTCGCTGGCGCTCTGGTCGGGCGTCATCGTTTGCGGGCGAATGATTACTTTCTACGCGCGCTGACAAATTCCCGAACAATTGTTCAATCGTGTGTTGACTCTCGCGTGATCGAGGCGTAGATTGCGCGCCCTCATGAATACGCAACTACATCATTGGTTCGCCAGTGCAGCGATAAACGAGCGAGCGCTTCTTGCTCGATCGTTAGCCGACTGCCCGCTAGCGATGTCCGATCGGGGCTCACTTAGAAGCCCATACGATCGCGGCCTCGCTTTGCCTGAAGCTGGAGTTTTGATGACGTAGCTTTTCGATCACAGGTCGGAAGGCACGTCGAGTGACCTTCCGACCAGGGTTCAAGAAAACCCCGGTCGGTTTTACCGCCCGGGGTTTTTTTTCGCCCCGGGCCAATGCGTTCCCGAAGGACGCAATGGCTCTTTAACAATGCGGATTACTCGATGCGGGTGGCGTGTCAGCCGATGCGCCCACGATGCGCCGCGGCACGCAAGTGCCGATGCTGACGCGCCGCCCGCCAGGCCGGCAGGATTCCGGCAAGTTTTCACGCATCGGTAGCTCAGTCGGTAGAGCGCCCGGTTGAAGCCCGGGAGCCGGAGGGTCGAGACCTCCCCGATGCGCCAATCACCGGGGGTTTCTGGGAAAGCGTGCGCTTTGCAAGCGCGAGCAGGCCGGTTCGATTCCGGTGTCCTCCACCACGCCTCGTTAGCTTAGTGGACGAAAGCAGCGGATTGTCGATCCGAAGATCGCGAGTTCGACTCTCGCACGGGGCGCCACTGGTGAATGTCGTTTAACGGCAAGACCCCGGAATGTGAATCCGGACGATACGAGTTCGAATCTCGTCGTTCACCCCAAACCATGGATCGCTAGCGCAACGGCAGAGCACCCGGCCCTTAACCGGCGAGATGAGGGTTCAAGTCCTTCGCGGTCTACCAATTGCCCGATGGTTCAATGGCAGAGCGCTGCTCTCACAAGGCAGACACGACGGTTCGATTCCGTCTCGGGCGACCACTGCGGCTCTAGCTCAACAGAACAGAGCGCCACACCTCAGTAGCTCAACGGCAGAGCATCGGCTTCCAAACCCGAGGATCAGGGTTCGAATCCTTGCTGGGGTGCCAATTTGTCCTCCAGTCATCGGCCGCCTGAAGGGAATTGGAATACCTGCCTGGCTCAGACCCAGGCGTTTCTCGGTTCGAATCCGAGGGCGGCTACCAATCATCGGGATCGAGTAATCCGCGCGGGTTTCGCGTCATTGCAGAATTCGCGGCGAGCTCCTGCTCGCCGCTCGACGACGAGCGATCGTCGTCAAACTGAGGTTGGGACAGCCGTAGGTCGTTCAAAGGCACGGGCTTGAAGCACCGGCCGGCGCGCCCACGCTATCCATCGCACGGTGTGTACCGAGCGTACTGAGGCACTCAGCCGCAAAGCGGAATAGCTCAATGGTCAGAGCAACGAGCTGATAACTCGTGTGTCGTGGGTTCGAGTCCCGCGTTCCGCGACTAGTGGAACTAGCTCAGTCGGTAGAGCAACGAGCTGATAACTCGTCTGTCACGGGTTCGAATCCCGTGTTCCTCACCTGGCCTGAAACGCCAAAATGGGAAGCTTCCAAGGCTGTGGTTCGACTCCACCCGCGGGCGACGGTATCGCCCCCATCCGCGATGACTCCCCGTGCTGCGCGTCGAGCGCGGCCGCTTCGGCGGCCGGGCGAAGCGTCGCGACACAGCACGGCAGGGGCCGACGGCCGGATGTCCGTTGCGCCCGGTTTGCGCCCGCCTCGACGGCGGCTGCCCCGGCTCTGCGGAACCCAGGGGCACCGCTCGACAGGCCAGCGCAGATCCGGCGCCGCGGTGCCAGTCGCCCGCGCCTGTCGTGTGGGGGTCATCGCACCAATTTCGCGACGCGAAACCGGTTTCTTGAGTGAAAAGTGAAAGTGAGAAGAAGGAGAGTGTCATGTTCATCGTTCGCAAGATTCTCGTGCGCAAGCACGAGCGTGCGCTGCTCTTCAAGAACGGCGACTTCGAGCGCTTCCTGCTGCCGGGCATTCACTGGGCAGTGGATCCGCTCAAGCGCCTGAGCGTCGAGCAGTTCAACATCGCGGTGCCGCAGTTCGAGCACCGTCTGGCGGATTTCCTCGTGAAGGAGTTTGCCGAGGACGTGGCTCGCCTGTTCACCGTGATCGAGACCGGCGCAGACGAGGTCGCAACCGTGTTCGAGAACGGCCGCTTTGCGGGCGTGATCGGTCCGGAGCGCCGCGCGCTGTACTGGAAGGGCATCGTCGACGTGACCGCCGAGGTCGTGAACATTGGCGAGCAGTTCGAGGTGGCGCCGCGCATCGCCAAGGCGCTGGTGGCGGACGTAACCAAGAACCGTCTCAAGATCGACGCGAACGCGGTGTTCGTGCGCGAGGTGCCGGATGCCCACGTGGGCGTGCTGTACGTGAACGGCAAGCTCGTGCGCGAGCTCGAGCCGGGCCTGCACGTGTTCTGGAAGGTGAATCGCGGTATTGCCGTGAACCTCTTCGACAAGCGCGTGCAGACTCTGGAGGTGGGTGGCCAGGAGATCCTGACCAAGGACAAGGTGGGTCTGCGCATCAACCTGACCGCGAACTACCAGTTCGCGGACGTGCTCAAGGCCGTGCAGGCGGCGAAGGATCCGCTGGACTTCCTGTACAAGGAGATTCAGTTCGGCCTGCGCGCCGCGGTGGGTACTCGTACCCTCGACGCGCTGCTCGAGGACAAGGTCGCGATCGACCACGTGGTCTTCGATCACGTGCACGGCAAGTTCGCCGAGCTCGGCATCGAGGTGCGCGGTATCGGCGTCAAGGACATCATCCTGCCGGGTGACATGAAGGACATCCTCGGCAAGGTGGTGGAGGCGGAGAAGGTGGCCCAGGCCAACGTGATCCGCCGTCGCGAGGAGACCAACGCGACCCGTTCGCTGCTGAACACCGCGAAGGTGATGGAGAACAGCCCGATCGCGCTGCGTCTCAAGGAGCTCGAGGCGCTCGAGAAGGTGACCGAGAAGATTGGCACCATCTCGGTGTACGGCGGTCTCGACGGTGTCCTCAACGAGCTGGTGCGCATCAAGCGCTAGCGGGTGCCCCGGACGCGAGTCCGGGGCACTTTTTTGGTTGCAGCCGCATCGGCGGCGTATCAACATCGGAGCGAGGTATGTCTTTTCTTCAGGAAGTCCAGAAGGTATCCGACGCGCACTATGTGCTGCCCAAGGTGGGCGGCATGCGCGTCGATGTGCACGCATTTCTTTCGGAGACCCTGTTCGAGCAGACGAACGAGGCGCTCTGGAGCCAGGCCGCGAGCGCCGCTGCCTATCCCGGCATGATCGCGTTCTATCTCATGCCCGACACGCACCTGGGCTATGGCATTCCCGTCGGCGGCGTCGCCGTCACGGAAGACGTCATCATTCAGGCCGGCAGCGGCTATGACATCTCCTGCGGTGTCGTGTACCTGCGCGTGCCGGGCCTGCATGCAAGTGACGTTGCCGATCGCGACAAGCGCCGCGCCTGGATCGACGACGTCGAGCTGCGCATCGCCACGGGGGTCGGCAGCAGCCGTCCGAAGCACATGCCGCGCCTGTCGGAAAAGAAGGTCGAGGAGATCCTGCGCCATGGCGCCAAGGCCATTGGCGTGCGTGCAGACGTCTGCGAGCGGCAGTACATTCCCGTCGACGAGCAGTATCTCGACAGCGACCGCATCGAGCGCGCGCGCGTCAAGGCCTGCCCGCAGCTCGGCTCGGTCGGCGGCGGCAATCATTTCGTCGAGATGCAGGTCGACGTTGACGACGGGTCCGTCTGGGTCATGATCCACTGCGGCAGCCGTGGTTACGGCTGGCAAACTGCAAACCATTATTTCTACGCAGGTGCCGAGCTCCGCGGGCTCGCGAAGAACCGGCGCGAGGAGTCGTGGCTGCGCGCCGACGAGCCGCTCGGCCGCGAATACTGGGCGCATCACAACTCCGCGGCGAACTATGCGGTCGCCAATCGCCACATCATCGTGCGCGGCGTACAGCACGCGCTCGAGAACGTGTTCGGCGCGACGGGCGAAGTCTTTTACGAGATCTCGCACAACCTCGTGCAGGAAGAGACGCTCGTGCTTCCCGATGGGTCGACGAAGCGCGGCTTCGTGCACCGCAAGGGTGCGACGCGCGCGTTTCCGGCGGGGCATCCGGATCTCGTCGGCACGGCTTGGGAGGAGACCGGGCATCCCTGCCTCGTGCCGGGCTCGATGACGGACGGCGCGGCAATCCTCTATCCGCTCGAGGGCGCCTATGCCTCGGGCTGCTCGGTCAACCACGGCTCCGGCCGTGTGCTGGCGCGCGGGCAGGCCAAGCGCGAGCTTGCCGATCGACAGGACGAGATCGACGCCGAGATGCGCGACATCGTGCGTACGCTCGGCGGCGTCGACGTGCGCGGCATTCTCGGCAACACCCGGCAAACGCCGCTCGACGAGTGCGGTCATGTCTACAAGAAGCTCGACGAGGTGCTGCGGGTGCTTGAGACCGAGGGCATCGCGCGCGTGGCGCATCGAATGTATCCCGTGGCGAACATCAAGGGCACCGACTAGATTAGCGCTCGGATTAGTCGGTCAGGAATTTGACGAGACGATGAGCCGAGCCTTGTTCGGCGCGAGCCCTATTGTCGCCGTGGCACCGTGATTGAAGCGAAGGAAGTCGGATTCGACTCCATCGCTGAAGATGACGCCATTGCTTCCCATGTGCGACTGAAGCCTGAGCGGCGCATCGCGCGTGATCGTTCCGTGGACGATCGACGATCCTGTCGCATTGCTGGGAAACGGCTCGCGTACCGCGAAAACCAGACATTCCTCGTTCCAGCCAAGTCGTCCACCGTTCGGCGGCAGCATCGCTGCTCCGCCTAGTGACTCGACTACGCCAGCAGCGCCTCGATAAATGGACTGGAGCCAACCTGTCGATCCAGCGCCGGTAGAGACGACGATTCCGCTGGACGACTGAGTCTCTTCGTTCCCATTTGCATGAATCTTGTATCTGGCTGAAACATGCGTAGCGGCACCGATGAAGAAGTCGTTGAACGCCAACAAGGACTGTCCGTCCGCAAGGGTCGCCTGGGCCAGAGTGACTTCCGATATTCGCACGCGGCCTGTCAGCGCGGCCTCGAGTGCCACTTCGAAATTGTTGGCGGAAAATGGCAAAAGTACGCCATCGTAGAGCGCGGGGTTTGCATTGACCCCGAGAATCGGCTGACCGGACAGATACTTCGCCGTATTCGAGACGAGGCCATCCTGACCGACAACGACTACGAGATCGTCTTCACCGAAACTGAACTGGGGCAACAGTGCCCGGTCGAGCGTCTGGCACTTCAGCCCTCGCGGAATCGCTCTCCGAACGCCACTAACGACGGCTTGGTACACCTCATGAGCTTCCTCGATGCGGCCAAAGTCCTGCCCGGCGTGGTCGAGGTAGAAGCGCGCCTGGGGCGCTGTTGCAAAACGCTCGACGAGTTCGTCCAGCTCCGTCTTTCGGGTGACGACGATGACAGTGTCATGGCGACTACCGGCCATTGCGCTACCCCTGACGGCGCTCCGAAGAAACCCAGCTCGCCACTTTCGTCAACAAATCAGGCGTGATGCTGAGATTCTCGATTTTCCCTGCGTTGGCCGCCCATTCCTTCAGCGCCAGGGCTACAAGAGCCTGCGGAGGCATTTCTCCGTATGGGTTCAGTCGGAGCTCTTCTGCCTTGGCCTCGGCTTCAGCAAGAGTCAGGTTGTTTCTGGCCTGAGTATCGACCAGATCTTTCCGTCGATTCTCGAGTTCAACCTCGGTGTTGAGCTCGCTCTCCTTGATGTGCCGCTCCTCCGAGACCGCCGCCGCGCGGCGGGCGTAGATCGCCTGGTCCGCCCTTTGCTGCAAGCCTTCACGGTAGTCTGCCTCCAACGCCTTCTGCATTTCCTTGGTAGCCTTGATGGCAGCGAAATGCAGACCCTCGATTGCGACTCCCATCTGGGAAATCGAATCCTCCGCAACGATCGATTCAAACACCGCGAGCTCGAGGTCGCGGACCTTGATCAGTGCCGTCTCGAGCGACAGCCCATTCACCTGGCTGCGCGTGTACCCTTGAACCCGGTTGACGATCCGCTGTATGAGTTTCACAGGATCCTCGCTGCGGAACCTCGAAGTTCTGGTATCGATAGTGAAATCGAGCCGGCTTGCGACCAGCATCGGATCCGTGATCCGGTAGGTGATCGTCCCCTGGATCGAGATTTCCTGATAGTTGGCCGTAGTCTCCGTGAACAGGAACTGAGCCACCTGACTCGCCACGGGCACGCTCGCCACGGACGTGTTGAAAGGCATGTACCAGAAGTTCGCTCCTTCGCCGTGCCGTACGATCTTGCCGCTGCGGTACCGGATGATGTGGGCGCTTGGCTCGCCTTTGAAGTAGTTGATGAACATGGTGCATCTCCCTATTTGATGATTTGAACGCTACTCGGATCGATTGCTCGATAAAGCTTGGCCGGACGATGGGCGCCGTCGCGACGCTCCTGCCCCGTCTCCGCGATGGCTCTCAGCGCCAGAATTCGTTTTCTGAAATTGCGCTTGTCGATCGCTGCGCCGAGGATTTGTTCGTGGACTGTCTGTAACTCGGTCAGGGTGAAGTCCCTGGGCATGAACTGCAGCGCAATCGTGGAGTACTCGAGCTTGGCCCGGAGCCGGGACAGCGCCATTTCAAGAATCTTTTCGTGATCGAATGCGAGCTTCGGTAGTTCGCTCAATCCGAACCAGCCGACTGCTTCGGCATCGGTGGCAGCGCGGATCTGCACGCGATGAGAAGGAATCAGTGCGTAGTAGGCGACGGTAATCACCCGCTCGCGCGGATCCCGATCCGGTTGCCCGAAGCTGTAGAGTTGCTCGAGGTAGACACCACTTACGCCGGTTTCTTCGCTCAACTCTCTGGCTGCTGCTGCATCGAGGTCCTCAGCAATGCCGACGAATCCTCCAGGCAGGGCCCACGAGCCGAGGAACGGGTTTTCGGCGCGCTTGATCAGCAGGACCTTGAGTTCGTCGTGGCGGATCGTGAAAACCACGACATCGACTGTCACGGCTGGGTGCGGATACTTGTACTGATACATGGCGTCCATTAGTGTACCTTCTACACTACTAGATTAGTGTCATATGTACACTAATGTCAATACGGCGCTGCAGGATTTCAGAAAACATAGAAGAAATAATGTATTAGCGACAAACCAGGACGAGCGGGCATGGTAGAGGCGGTAACGATGTTCAGGCCGGTGGGAGCGGCCGAGCTTGAACTGGTCAAGGCGAGCAACTTCTTGCGATGGCCGCCCAGGCTGCCGCAACAACCGATCTTCTATCCCGTAACCAATGCGCGTTACGCGGCGGAAATCGCCGAGCGCTGGAATGCTCGCGACGGCGAAAAAGGATTCGTCACTCGCTTCGCCGTACGGAAAGAATTCGCTGATCGTTACCCCATTCAACAGGTCGGCGATTCATATCACACTGAATGGTGGATTCCAGCCGCGGATCTCGAACTGCTGAATGACGCAATCGTCGGGGCGATCGAAGTAGTGAACACTTTCCCGTGATTGCATCGAGCGCATACTCCCGTTCGACGTTTCCGCCGCTCCCCCGCGGCATGAAGGGCCGCCGCGCCGAGCTCGACGCGCTTGCGCGTACGATCGGAGCCACCCGGCCGACACGTATCGCGCTCATCGGCTCCGGCGGCAGCGGCAAATCGATGCTCGCGGCGGCGCTCGGGCACCGGTTGCGTGCGACATTCGGCGGCCGCATCGACTGGTTCCGCTCCGGTGCATGGAACTTTTATACGTTGACCGAAATGCTGGCGCTGCGCTTTGGCACCGGGCGCGGCGATGGCCGCGTACACCGATTGCGACGCTTCCTGGCGCGCGGCCCGGAGCGGCTCATCGTGCTCGACAACCACGAGAACGACGCCGCGGCGGCGCAGTTGTTCGAAGCGCTCTCCGGCTGCCGGGCGACTTTCGTCATCACAGCCCGTCGCTGCCTGCTCGCGGGCGTCGTTATCTTCCCCGTCGTTGCGCCGCTCGCAACCTCCGGCGCAAGCGCGTTTCCGCGCGTCAAGGCTCTCACTCGCCTGCTGCGCTGGAATCCGCTCGCACTCGACATCGCCGACGGCATCGTCGCCTCGCGAGCCGCGAGCGTGAAGGCGCTGCGCAAATTCCTTCTGGACAAGGGCGTGGCGAAAGTCCGACCGCTCGAGCACGAAGACGATCTGCCCGAGATTGCGCTGCTCGTCGATTGGGCCTGGCCGCGCCTCAGCCAGGAAGCGCGTCGCGCACTCGCCGTGCTCGCGCACGTGGACGGCGATCACATGGACGTGGATTCGCTGACCGCGCTTGCCCGGATTGCGCGGCCAGGGCCCGCGCTGGCCGAGCTCGACCGCTGGCGTCTCGTGCAGCAACCGGCGCGCGACCGCTATGCCCTGCATGCAGTCGTGCGCCACGCCGTCGCACGCCGCACGAAAGCCGACCCCGACCGCGTCTTCGCGCACTACATCTCGATGCTCGAGAACCATCCGGAACGCCTCGAGCTCGAGCAATCCCATCTCTACGCGGCCATGGAACACGCCTATCGGAAGAGCGACATGAACGCGCTGCTCCGAATCGAGGAGCTCGCCCGGAACCTGGGCGACGCCGTGGGCTGAAGGCCGCGGCGCGCGACCGCCCCCGCCAAGGCCGGCGCCGCCTGGAGCCCGCCTCTTCCTCTCCCGCCGGCTGCTGTGTTACTTTTCTACACACTGTTAATTCATTAACACTTTGGGCAGGTAGCCATGGCACGCAGTCCTTTCTCCGATTTAAGCCGCCGCGAACGCCAGATCATGGACGTGCTCTACCGCCTCGGACGAGCCACCGCCAAAGAGGTGATCGACGCTCTGCCTGACGAACGGCATTCGTCGACGGTCCGCACGCAGCTGCGCCTGCTCGAGGAAAAGGGACGCATCGTCCGCGAGCCCGGCGGCCATCGCTTCGTCTATCGACCCGCGCAGTCTCGCGCCGCGGTGCGCAAGTCGGCGCTCAAACATCTCGTCGATACTTTCTTCGACGGCTCGACCGAGCAGGCAATGTCTACATTGCTCTCGACGAGCGAGAAACAGCTCTCGAGAGACGAGCTCGAGAGACTCTCAGCGCTCATCGACCAGGCAGCGAAATCGGAGCGCTCGTGACCGCGCTCATCCTTAAATCGACGCTGCTGCTGCTCGTCACCGCGGGCGCCGCCTGGCTTCTGCGGCGGCAATCCGCGGGTCTCGTGCATCGCGTCTGGATGGCGGGGCTCGTCGCGGCACTCGCGCTGCCGCTTCTCAACCTCCTCGCGCCGCAGTGGGGACCGCTCGCGCTCTGGGGTTTCGATTCGCTCCCAGAAGCCGGTCCTTGGCTCGATGGCTTCATGCGCTACGTCTGGCCCGCTGGCGTAGCCGTCGGACTCGGAGTGATGCTCGTCGGCACCGGCCGTCTCGCCTGGCTCGTGTTGCACGCCGAGCCGCTGCTCGACGCCAACTGGAACGACATCGCCGCGGACTTGAGTCGTGAGCTCAAGCTGCGCCGGCGAGTGCAGCTGCTCAAGAGCCGCGATGGCCGGTTCCTCGGCACCTGGGGCATCTGGCGTCCGCGCATTCTTCTGCCCGCGACTGCTCTCGGCTGGAGCCCGGAACGCGTGCGCGCCGTGCTTGCGCACGAGCTCGCACATATCGTGCGCGGCGACTGGCCGATTCAGGTGCTCGCCGAGGCTGCGCGCGCGATCTACTGGTTCAATCCGCTGTTCTGGATTCTCGTGCGGCGGCTTCGCCGCGAGAGCGAGCATGCGGCCGACAACATCGTGCTCGGGCTCGGCGTCGGCCAGACGCGCTACGCACGCGAGCTGCTAGAGGTCTCGCACGAGCTCGGCGCCGCCGCGCGACAGGGACCAATCCTCGCCGTCGCGCAACCGTCGTTCCTCGAGCAACGGCTCGTTGCCGTGCTCCATCCCGGCCTGAAGCGCGTCGCGGCTACACCCTGGGCCACCCTCGTCATCGTGCTGCTCGCCGTCGGCGTCAGCGTCCCGCTCGCGATGCTGCGCGACGCGACTGGGGGCGCGTCGGGGAGCACGGCCACCAGCAACGCGGCAGGACTGCCCTCGCCTTCGAGCGGCTACGTCTGCCCCGTCACCGAGACGATCCGCGAGACGCCACCGGACGCAACGCTTGCCGCCTCTTTTGGCGAAGGTCCCTGGCATATCAACGAGGACCGCTCGATCTGGGTCTGGGCGCAGGACTACCGGGCCGGCGCGTCGGTCAACGCGATCTGGCTCCGGCCCGAAGGTACACGGCTCGCCGTGACGGCGGAGCGTCTCGACGGCGACGCGCCCGCGGTCGAAGCCGAGTTCAACTGCTGTTTCCCCCAGCTCTTCAAGTCGGGAGGGATCGAGTTCCCCACGCCGGGATGCTGGCGCGTCAACGCGACGGCCGGCGACCGGAGGCTGACTTTCGTGACCGAAGTTTCCCGTTGATGCAACCGAGGAGAACATTCATGAGAACGATACGGAACTGCCTGCTGAGCGCCTGCCTGTTGCTCGCTTCGCCGGTCCTCGCGAGCGGATCGCTCGGCATTTTCGCCGTGATCGACCGCGTCGTCTTCGAGCCGAACGCCGAAGCGCCGGAACGCGTTCAGGTATTCGGCGCATTCGCCTATTTCGCCGGGCAACTCGGCGCGCGCTCGCTCTACACCGATGCCGTCAGCGGCTACCTCTATTTCAGCCTGCCTTCGGGCGCCGACGCAGCCGTCGCGCGCCGCGAGTGGGCGGATCTCGCGGCCATGGCCGGCACTGGAGAGGGCGTTGCCTTCGGCCAGTACTTCTTCAGCGGCAGTTTCGATGGCGTTGCGGCGGATGTTCCGACCAATAGAGCGGACCCCCGCAACCAGAACCGTAGCGGGAACGCGGTGGGGCTAGGCGAGGGCGTGCAAGCCATCGACGTCGCGCCCACGGTGCCGGCGGAGTACCACCCCGGCGATCTCGGCATCGTCCAGCTCGGCGAAGGCAATTACGACGACATCGTCGCCGAGCTCAAGGCCTTGCTCGACGAGTAGGAGAGATGCAAGCCCGCGGAGCGACTGTCGATGCCCTGGCGTCCAGCAACATCTGGCGTCACTCGCGCATGGACGGATTGCTCGTCGCGGGCTCGATCGCGCACGCGGGGCTGCTGGCGAGCACGGCACTCGTCGAGCCCGATGCGGTCGCGAGCGTGCTCATGACAGCCGCGCTCGCGATCGCTCTCTGGTGGAACGGCAATACGGTGTCGCATCACTTCATGCACCTGCCGTTCTTCCGCGCGCCGGCGGCGAATGCCGCATACTCGGTTTTCCTGAGCCTGCTGCTCGGAGCGCCGCAAACGCTGTGGCGCGAAAAGCACTTCGCGCACCACGCAGGCCGCGCGGTTGCCTTCGAATGGCGGCGGCAGACGATTGTCGAGACTTCTGCCGTGCTGACGCTCTGGATCTTCTGGCTTGCGGCCGCGCCGGAATTCTTCGTGACGATCTACGTCCCGTCCGTGTTGATCGGCATGGGTCTCGGCTTCATCCACGGGCATTTCGAGCATGCGCCCGCGGTCAGGAGTTTCTACGGGACCTTCTACAACCGCCTGCTGTTCAATGACGGCTTTCATGTCGAGCATCACGAGCGACCGGGCTGCCACTGGGCAAGCCTCCCCGCGCATGCCGCGCGGGGCGAGGCAAGCTCGTTTCCGCCGCTCGTTCGCTGGCTCGAGCACCTGAGCCTCGCCGGGCTCGAGCGTCTGACGCTGAAGTCGCCGTTGCTCCAGCGCTTCGTTCTCGAGCGACATGAGCGCGCGCTGCGCGAGCTGCTGCCAGCCATCGGCAGCGTGCGCACGGTGACCGTCGTCGGCGGCGGGCTGTTCCCTCGCACCGCCATCATCCTGAAACAGTTGCTGCCCGAAGCGAGGATCCGGATCCTCGATATGAGCTGTCGCAACCTCGAGACCGCGCGCTGCAGGCTCGCCGGGGCCGGTCTCGATTCAGGCATCGATTTCGTTTGCGGCCGTTTCGAGACCGGGCTCGTCGGTACCGGAGGCCTCGAGACCTGCCGGGCCGATGCGCCCGGCGATCTTCTCGTCACGCCGCTCTCGCTGTCGGGCGACCGCAGGGCGCTCTACGCGCAACCGCCGGCGCGTTACTTGCTCGTACACGACTGGATCTGGCGGCGCGGTCCCGACACCTCGGCGCGCGTGTCCTGGCTGCTGCTCAAGCGCATCAACCTGCTCCGCGGCCAGTGCCTTCCCTAAGCCTGTTCGTCACGCTCGTCTGCGCGCATCTGCTGATGCTCGCCGGCAAGCCTGTCGAGCTGTCGGTCTGGTCGGTCCCTGCTTTCCTCTGGCAGGACGCCGCGCTGGCGCTCGGCTTCGGCTTGCTCACGCACTGGGTCAGGCGACCGTTCATCGTCTGGCCCCTGTACGCCGCGATTGCCGCGTACGCCGCGATCAATGCCGTCGTCGCGCAGGTGCTGCCGTCACCGCTGACGCCCGCGATGTGGCGCGCCGCCCGCGGCACGCTCGGCGACTCGATCGCCTGGTATGCGAACCTGCCCAATCTGCTCGTCTGCCTCGGCGTGCTCGCCGTCGCGGCCCTCGCGCCGTTCGCGCTGCGCCGGTTGCGCGATACAGACGCGCGGCTGCTCGCTGCGGCAGCAGCCGCAACCGTCGCGATCGGACCGTTCGCTTCGGGCCGGATCGAGACCGGAGGCTGGCACCGCAACGCCTTCGGTGCGCTGCTGCCGCAGAGTCTTCCGCCTGCCGATACCACCGTACCTGCGGGCGGCTGGCGGCAGAGTCTCTTTGAATCGCACGCGGGATCGGTTCCAGGCACCGCCTTGGCTTCGGGAGCTGGAGCAGTGGCCGGCACTGCAACCGATCTTTCGACACTGCGAGCTGCCGCTCGCGGCCGAAACGTCGTGATGATCGCACTCGAGTCGACGGGCTCCCGCTTTCTCCGGCCCTATGGCGCCGCCGAAGACCCAATGCCGAACGTCTCGGCTCTCGCGGCAAACGCGGTGCTGTTCGAGTCCGCCTACGCTGCCTATCCCGAGAGCATCAAGGGTCTCGACGCCGTGCTCTGCTCGCGTCATCCCGCACTCGACGTGGCGGCCGAAACGCTGGCGAGCGCTGACTGCGATGCCTTGTCTGAAGAGCTTGGCAAGAACGGGTATCAAAGCGCCCTGTTCCACTCCGGCCGCTTCGACTACCTCGGCATGCGCGAGATCGTCGCGGGACTTGGCTTCGACTACCTCGCCGACGCCGGCACCCTGACTGGCCGCCTCAACTCGAGTTTCGGCATCGATGAGGCAACGACAGTCGAGTCGATGCTGTCGTGGATCGACAGGCGCGAACCGGATCGGCCATTTTTCCTCTTCTACCTGCCGATTGCGGGACATCACCCCTACGTGACGACCGCGGCCGGCCCGTATCCGCCCGTCGACGAGCGTCACCGCTATCTCAATGTGCTGCACGAGGCCGACGCCGCAATCGGGGAATTCCTCCACGGCATCGAGCAACGCGGGCTCGACGGCAACACGCTCTATGTGATCTTCGGCGATCACGGCGAGGCCTTCGGGGAGCACCCCGCCAACATCGGTCACAGTTTCTTTCTATACGAGGAGAACGTGCGCGTACCGTACTTCATCGCGGCGCCCGGGCTCGTGACGGGGCCGTCGCGCGTCACGCAGACCATCAGTGCCGTCGACACCGCGCCCACGGTGCTCGACCTCCTGGGCCTGCCGATACCCGGGGGCTACGAAGGCTTCTCCGCGCTCGACGGCCGCGACCGCATGGCCCTGCTCGTCACGGACTACGGCGAGCGCTGGCTCGGGCTCGTCGACGGCTGCTCGAAGCTGCTTTATCGCGTCGATGACGCGGCAGCGAAATTGTTCGACATCTGCGCAGATCCGGCGGAGACCTACAATCTGGCCGACGTTAGGCCGGGGCAAGTCGCGTTGTACGCCGAGCGCCTGACGGGCTGGGCGCGGGCGATGCGAGCGGGAATCCTCGCCCGGGTCCGCTGAGCCCGCTGCCACGAGGCGCGCGGGGCCCTTGACATATTGGTTGAATTTCTGTTCAATCAATATATGTCTGATTCATCCAATCAAAAGCGGGGCTACCGCCTCGGCCGTCGAGCCGAAACCGCCGATGAAACCCGTCGGCGGATCGTCGAGGCGACCTATGCACTGCACGCCGAGCGCGGCATCGCGGGCACGTCGATGAAGGACATCGCCGCGCGCGCCGGCGTCAGCGTCGGCACGGTCTATCACCACTTCCCGACCTATCCGGATGCGATCGCCGCCTGCGGCGCGCACACGGCCGAGACGGTGCCTGCACCGGCGGACGCGATATTCGCGGGCGCGTCGGACCGGTCCGAACGCGTCGAGCGGCTCGTCACCGCACTGTTCGACTATTACGAGCGTGTCCCGGCGCTGGCCTCGGTGCGGAGCGACCGGCATATCGCTCCGGCGCTCGAGGAGTTTGCCGGGCACGAGGCCCGGAACCGGCTGCGTCTGGCCGCGCGCGCCATCGGCGCCCGCGGGCGGGACCGCAGCGCTGCTGTGGTCGCAGCTCTGGTCGACCTCGAAGTTTTCCGGGCCCTGCTGCGCCAGGGCCTCAATTTAACCCAGGCCACCAATCAGGTCGCGGCGATCGTGAACTGCTGGCTGGACCACACCCAACAATCGTCACACCAGTAGCGAGGAGCGCGTCATGGAAACGAAAATCAACGAAATCGCCGACGGCATTTTTCGCCTGTCCACATTCGTGCCGGAGGTCGCGCCGCCAGCCGGGTTCACCTTCAATCAGTTCCTCGTGATGGCCGACGAGCCACTGCTCTTTCACTGCGGCGCGCGCGGCATGTTCGAGAGCATCCGCGGCGCGATCGCGAAGATCATGCCCGTCGATCGGCTACGCTGGATCTCGTTCAGCCATCTCGAGGCGGACGAGAGCGGCGCGATGAACCTCTGGCAGGAAGTCGCGCCGCGCGCGCAGGTTGCTCACGGCGAGCTCGGCTGCTCCATCTCGCTCAACGACCTGTCGCTGCGCGCGCCGCGCGCCCTGGCGGACAACGAGGTTCTCGACCTCGGCGGCAAGCGCTTCCGCTACCTCGCCACGCCGCATCTGCCGCATGGCTGGGACGCGGGCCTGATGTACGAGGAAACCGGCGGCACCCTGCTCTGCAGCGACCTGCTCGGTCAGGTTGGTGAAGGTCCGGCACTGACGGATCGCGACATCGTCGGCGCGGCGCTCGACAGCGAGAATCTGTTCCGCTCGATGAGCGTGACCGCCGAGACGATCGCCGGGCTGCATCGGCTGGCGGCGCTGAAGCCGAGGACCCTGGCGATCATGCACGGGTCCTCGCTCAGCGGAAACGGATCGGCTGCCCTCACCGCGTTTGCCGCGGGGCTCGGCCGTCAGCGGCTCGCCGCAGCGGCCTAGGGTGCCTGCGGAGGTGCCTGCGGAAAGTTGAGCTGCCCGAGCGAACCAAGCGCCTGGCTCGCGCCCGTGCTCTCCATGAACTGCGCGAGCTGCTCCGGGTTGATTGAGCCGACGACGTTGACGAAGACAGCCTCGTTTTCATGGACGATCATCGCGGTCAGTCCGGTCACTGTTTCGCCATCGGTCCGCATGAGAACCCGGACGTCGCCGTCTTCCTGCACGCGGACGACCTGCTCCCAGCCTCCCTGCGTAAGCCGGGTCGAAACGTCGTTGATCGACTGCAGCACGAGGGCGGCATCTTCGAGCGACGAGTAGACGCGCACGCGGACCCCCTCGACGCTGGCGAGCATGTCGGCCGCGGCGGGATTGGACGTGCGGGACACGGCACTGGCGAGCCCGAGCATCATGGGGTTCAGGTCGACCTGAACGGCCGGAGTGGCTGGCAGGCCGCGGATCTGGTTGAGGTCGAGATAGTCCTGGGCATGGATGGAAGTGGCGGCGAAGAAGGCCACTCCACTGAGGAACCATGTTCTGGTCTGCATGATCTGATCTCCCGAATGTGATTGAATCCACTGGACGCGAAGACCTCGCGGAGGTTACGCACATCGCCAGGAGAGCCCCGCGTATAGCGCCGTGGCCGTTCATCGCCGGGGTACTGATGCCGATCGCGGCCCTGGTGATGTCGGTGGTTCTGCTGAATCGCGGCTGGATCCCGTTCGACCTGTTCGACCGTGACTCCGGTGCGGAGGCGGATTCCCCGTCCGATCTCCCAACACCCGCCGGCGGGACGGCAAGCGAACGATCGCCATCGCCGACCTCCGCGGTGACAGAGACGTCCGATCCGCTTGGCGAAGGTGACGTCCGGAAATTCAGGGTCGCCGTCGCCCCGCCCGACTTCGACGAGGACGAGCGCCGGGGCGCCGTCGCCATCCCGGCGTTTCATACTTATCTGCTCGAGGAGCTCAAGTCGATCCCGCAGATCGCGATCGTCGAGTTACCCGCAGCGACACAGGACCTGACGCCCGAGGATGCCGACTTCTACCTCGAAACCGGAGGCGAGCGGTATCCGAGCGACCCGCCGACCTGGACGTTTCAGGTCCGCTGGACCGCAACACGCGGCGGCGACGCAACCTGGTCGAGGATTCACGAGTCCCTGGAAGCCGAGCTGCTCAAGGCCACGGCGCGGGACGCCGCCGCGAGCCTCCGCCGCTATCCGTTTCCGCCGGCCGATTCCCGAGGTGTCGAGCTGCAGTCCGTGGCGCTCGACAGCGAGCGCGAGCGCCTCGAGCGCTTCGACGCGATGCTCGAGCTGCACGACATCCCGAAGCGGTTCGAACTTGTCGGCCGGGACGAGCGCCGCATGGCTGCGGCTGCCGGAGCGGCAATCGTTCTGAATTCATCCGATCCCGAAATTCGCGCGCGCGCCTGGCAGGCGATGGAAGGCGTGGAGGATACCTATCTCATCGGCCCTCTCGTCGATTCGCTGCTGCTCGATCCGAGCGATCTCGTGCGCGTCGAGGCGACGAAGTTGCTCGCCCACGAATACAGCGACGATTCGCGGGCCCAGGCGGCGCTGCAAAATGCGCTCCTTAACGACCTCTCGCCCCGCGTGCGGGCGCATGCGCGCTGGTCGTCGCTGGACTCCGAAGGCCGGCGCCAGTTTCTCGTCGCGTCGCTGGGGAACCCGGATCTGCCCGATCCGGAACGGCTCGTGCTGATCACCGCAGACGTCAACGACATTCGTGACTTCATCGACCGGCGGGCGGTGAGCTCGCTGATCGAAATCGCCATTCGTGCGAGGCCATCGGCGGAGGCTGCGGCAGGCGCCGCGGAGCCGGGAACGGTAGTCGCCACGGAAGTCGTCCCGATCCTGCTCGAGTTCCTCAAGGACCGCACGGTCAACGAAAGCGTCCGCGCGAGCATCGCCTCGGGACTGTCGCGGCACCTCGCGGAACCCGGCGTGCGGGAAACTTTCGAAGAGCTCGCGAAGCAGAACACGTCCTATTGGCTGCGTTCGGAGGTGCAGGCGGCACTGCGTCGCGCCCAGCCACCTCAGCGATGAGCGGCAAGGGAAAACTCGCGGCGACCGCGGGGATTTATGACCATGCCGGCTGGGCCATCGTCGTCTGTGTCGCCGACGGCAAGCTGCTCGACAAGCGCCGCATCGAGCTCATCGATCCCGGCCTGCCGAGCTTGCCGCATCATCATCCTTGCCAGCATCTGCCGATCGATGAGGCCGTGGCGCTCGTCGCCCGCGTGAGAACGTCAGCGGAAGCCTGCTCGGCCCGCGCGCTCGATGCGCTACCGAAAAGCATCGGCGCCATTGCCATCCGCAAGCGCCCGGAATTGCCGCCGACCGTCGCCGAACGGATCCGGAGTTATTACGCGCAGACGCGCGCGGACGGCGTCATGTTTCGCGACGCCCTCGAGTCCGCAGCGCTCGCTCGCGGCTGGCGCGTCCACGAATACGAGGCGAAAACCGTGCTGGCCGAAGCCGCGGCAGCACTTCGTCTCGATCAGGACATCGACGAGTGGATGCGGGAAGTCGGCCGGAATGCCGGACGCCCGTGGACAGGGGACCATCGGCTGGCGATGGCGGCGGCGATCGTCGCGACTAGATCTCGCCGGACGCAGGCTCGAAAAACCGCTCGTCCCCGCTCGACCTCCTCTGCCCGCGCCCGCCGGGTTCGTCGGTGATCCCGATCTCGGGCAGGATCGTGCCGGCGATGACGCGATCCCCCTCGACCAGGCCCGACACGACTTCGGCATTGACGCGATCCGTGGCGCGCACTACAACGTCCCGGCGCTCGGTCCCGCCGTTCGGACGCACGACTTCCACCGTCGCGCTACGCGTGTCGCCGTTCGCGTCGCCGAGCGTCAATGCACCGAGCGGCACCCGGAGCACGTTCTCGGCCGATGAGATGACGAAGTACACCTGCGTCATCATCCCCGGAAAGAGCTCGCCCGCCTCGTTGTCGACGTTGAACTGGACGGCGTAGCGAGCGATGCCGTTGTCCATCGTGGGGGTGGGACGCACGCGCATTCCGGTGCCGTACCAGCGGCGGTCGTCGGAACCGAGTGTCGTGAAGTAGACGGCGACCGCATCGTCGACCCGTGCGACCTCGTTGTCGAATACTTCGGCTGTGACCGACAGGTTTTCGAGATCGGCGATCACCATCAAAGTCGGCGCCGTCTGCGACACGTTGAACCAGGCACCGACGCGCTGCGTAATCTCAACGACGCTGCCCGCAATCGGCGCGCGCACTTCGGACAAGCCGGGGCCGACATCCGGATCGATCGTTGCGAGCAGCTGGCCCTCCGCGACCCGATCGCCGAGGGCTGCATGAAACTCCGCGATCTCGCCGGTCGCGTTGGCGAGAACAGAGACAAGTTCGCCGGTGCCTAGCGTGCCAGGCGCGGGAATCGCGTTTTCGATATCGCCGTAGCCGATCGTGACGATCAGCGGTTCGGGCGCCGCGGCCTGCTCTTGCACGTAATCGGTGATCAAGCCGAGTGAAAAAACCAGGATCCCGCTGGCGATGAGCGCCACGCTCAGAATGACCCAGATGCGATTTGCTCTTGGCATTCGCGCCGACCTCGATGTTGCCCCGCCTGTGCGCGCTCGCCTGACACTATGCCCGGCAGTGCGCGCTGTCTCTGAAGAATCCTCGATCTTATTTTCAGATTGATTCGACATATACAATCCATTGTAACAATCTAACTGCGGCGCGCAGACTGGCAACATCGACATCCGAGCACAGCAAGACTCGAGGAGATCCGTATGAGCCAAGAGAGGTCCGCAGCGAAGTGCCCGTTCAACCATGGCGCCGGCGGCGGCACATCGAACCGCGACTGGTGGCCGAACCAGCTGCCGGTACGCATCCTGCGCCAGAACTCGAACCTCTCGAACCCGATGGGCGAGAGCTTCGACTATGCCGCGGAGTTCCAGTCGCTCGACCACGCCGCGCTCAAGAAGGACCTCCGCACGCTGATGACGGATTCGCAGGACTGGTGGCCGGCAGATTTCGGCCATTATGGTCCCCTCTTCATCCGCATGGCCTGGCACAGCGCCGGCACCTATCGCACGGGCGACGGCCGCGGAGGCGCAGGCGCCGGACAGCAGCGTTTCGCGCCGCTCAACAGCTGGCCCGATAACGTCAGCCTCGACAAGGCGCGGCGACTGCTCTGGCCGATCAAGCAGAAATACGGCCGCAAGATCTCCTGGGCCGACCTCATGATCCTCGCCGGCAACGTCGCGCTCGAGTCGATGGGCTTCAAGACCTTCGGCTTCGCCGGCGGCCGCGAGGACGTCTGGGAACCCGAGGAGGACGTCTACTGGGGCGCCGAGAAGAAATGGCTCGACGACCAGCGCTACTCGGGCGACCGCGATCTCGAGAATCCACTCGCGGCCGTGCAAATGGGTCTGATCTACGTCAACCCCGAAGGTCCGAACGGCCATCCCGACCCGCTCGCCGCGGCGAAGGACATTCGCGAGACCTTCGCACGCATGGCGATGGACGACGAGGAAACCGTCGCGCTGATCGCGGGCGGCCATACCTTCGGCAAGACGCATGGCGCGGGCCCTGCGTCGAACGTCGGCCCCGATCCCGAGGCGGCGCCGATCGAGGCCCAGGGCTTCGGCTGGCAGTCGAGCTTCGGCACTGGCAAAGGCAAGGACGCGATCACGAGCGGCCTCGAGGTCACCTGGACCACGACGCCGACGAAATGGAGCAACAACTTCTTCTGGAACCTGTTCGGTTACGAATGGGAGCTCACGAAGGGCCCGGCCGGCGCACAGCAGTGGACGCCGAAGGGCGGCGCGGGCGCCGGCACGGTGCCGCATGCGCACGACAAGTCAAAGCGCATCGCGCCGTCGATGTTGACGACGGACCTCGCGCTGCGTTTCGACCCGGCCTACGAGAAAATCTCGCGGCGGTTCATGGAGAACCCCGACGAGTTCGCCGACGCCTTCGCTCGCGCCTGGTTCAAGCTCACGCACCGCGACATGGGTCCGCGCGCGCGCTATCTGGGCCCCGAGGTGCCGGCCGAGGAGTTGCTCTGGCAGGATCCGATCCCGACCGTCGATCACCCGCTCGTCGACGACAAGGACATCGCTGCGCTCAAGGTCAAGGTGCTTGCCGCAGGCCTGTCGGTCGCCGAGCTGGTCTCGACGGCCTGGGCGTCGGCTTCGACCTTCCGCGGCTCCGACAAGCGCGGCGGCGCCAACGGCGCGCGCATCCGCCTCGCGCCGCAGAAGGACTGGTCGGTCAATCAGCCGGCCGCGCTCACCAAGGTACTCGACGCCCTCGAAAAGATTCGTGCCGAGTTCAACAAGGCTGCCACCGGCGGAAAAAAGATCTCGCTCGCGGACCTCATCGTGCTCGCGGGTTCTGCCGCTGTGGAGCAGGCAGCGAAGGACGCTGGCCATGCAGCGAAGGTACCGTTCACGCCGGGGCGCATGGATGCCTCTCAGGCGCAGACCGACCCCATCTCGTTCGCGGTGCTCGAGCCGATCGCGGATGGCTTCCGCAACTACCTCAAGGGCAATTACCGCGTCCCCGCCGAGAATCTGCTCGTCGACAAGGCGGAGTTATTGACGCTCACGGCGCCCGAAATGACGGTACTGATCGGCGGCCTGCGTGTGCTCGGCGCGAATCACGGCCAATCAAAGCACGGCGTGTTCACGAACCGTCCGGGCGCACTGACCAACGATTTCTTCGTAAATCTGCTCGACATGGGTACGGAGTGGAAAGCCGCCGGCGGCGGCGCGGACGAGTTCGAAGGTCGCGACCGCCAGACGGGCAAGCTCAAATGGACCGGAACGCGCGTCGACCTGATCTTCGGCTCGAATTCGGAGCTGCGCGCGCTAGCCGAGGTTTACGGCAGCACCGACGCCGGAGCGAAATTCGCCAGCGACTTCGCCGCCGCCTGGACGAAGGTCATGAACCTCGACCGCTACGACGTCGGCTGACACTCCGCATGGGAAAAGGGGTCAGAGCCCTTTTTTCCGTAGCTGGCGTCAGCGAATCCCGGTCATGGATCGATGATGGGTGGGCGCTGGCTCAGACAGTCCTCGCGCGCCGGGAAGGCGCGCTGCGGAACTCGCCCTCGCCCACCCATCATCGATCCGCGCCCGGGATGTCGGCGGCATCGTCAGGAAAGAGGCTCTGACACCTCGCTACCAGCGGAGGGCAAGCTCGACGAAAACGCTGAGGTCCTCACGACCCTCAATGTCGGGGTGCGTCAACGGCTTGGCGAGTTCGATCCGGCCGCTCGCGCGCTGGCCATTGAGCAAGAGACCGAGCCCTGCTGTCGCCGCCGACTCGCGCCCCGGTTGGTTGTTCTTCCAGGCCGCACCGACGTCATAGGTTGCGTAGAGCGAAACCGCACCGAAGTCGCGGTCGATCGCCGGCAGACGGCGCTGCACCTCGGCCCGCGCGCCGACGCCGCGGTCGCCGGCGATCTCGGCCACCTCGAAGCCACGGCCGAGACGGTCGCCGCCGATCTTGAAGCGCTCGGAATAGGTCAGAACGTCGGGGCTGTGCTGTCCGAGGGCGTTGAGACGCCAGCTCCAGCGATCGTTGAGCTCGACGACCCTGACGAAGTCGACGTGCAGCACAGTCATGTCGGTCTGGCGAGGATCATCGCTGATATCCGCGGCATACAATCCGGCGCCCATGCTGTCCAGGCCCTGCACGAGCTCGATGCTCGCGGCGAATTGTCGCGCGCGGCGCGGTGTCCCGATCCAGCGCGACCCGATCTCCACGAGCCGCAGTTGCTCGTCGCGCAGCCGAGTGTCATTCCGGTCGATGGCGAGATCCTCGGCCCGGAGCGCAGTCGTAAGCTCGATCTGTCGCCTGGCCGAATTGCCGATGGGAAACACGACGCCGCCCGTCGCGCTGTTGCGCTCGTAGCGATCATCGCGGTCGATGAGCTCCCGCGGATCCGAATTTGAGGTGAAGCCCGAGCCGAAGATGCGCAGCGACCGGCCGGCCGGCCGGAAGCTGCCGTTCAGGCCCGCGCCATTGTATTCGTCGGCGTCGATCGTCGCGGCAAGCTGCAGGCCGAGCGTGGCGCGTCCCGCAAACAGTCCATTGACATTCGCCTCGCCGAATACGAAGCCGGGACCGATCTCGTCCGTGCCGCGGTTGCTTAGACGCACCTGGCCGCTGACGCGGCGGAAATCGGCATCGAGATCGAGGCGGTAACTCCCTGGAACCGCCGCGTCCCCGGTATCACGCGTAGTCGCCGCCGTCAGGCTCAATCCGGCGAGCTCGCGCATCTGTGCGATCGCGAACAGCAGATCTTCGGTTCGGAGCAACGAGGTCTCTTCGACCGCAGCGCCCAGCGCGCGCAGCTCGCCTTCGTAAGGGCCTGGGTCTCCCGAAATCGCGATCGACGAGATCCTGGTCTCGGTAACCTCGAGGACGAGCACACCGGCGCTTGCGAGACGATCGTCGATCTCGACGCCGGGCCGCGTGTAGCCATCGGCCTGGTACTTCGCCGCAAGCCGCTCCACCAGCGCGCGCGCCGACGCTGCGGTAATCGGCTCACCCAGCATGTCGCCGTAGACCTCGAAAAGCTCCGGCGACGAATAGGCCGTCGAGCCGCGGATGACGGCGGAAGTGAGTGTCGGAGAGTCCTGCGCGCCGACGGCTACCGTGCCGAGCGCTGCGAAGAGAGTTATGACAAGCCGTTGGAGTTTATCGAGGCGATGCGAACCTGAGTTGCCACAGTCAGCGCGTTGTCCGCGCCTCTGACTGAAACATCGCATCAGACTTTGGCCCAACGGCGAAGGGACGCGGATTATGGAGAATTCGCGGCCACTCCGGTGTGATGACCTTCACACATTACTGTGATCGACGTCACGACCCCGTCACGCCCGTTTGTCTACTCTGTCGCCATAGAACGACAGGGATGCGAGAGAAAAATGCGGCGAATAAATAAAGCCTGCCTTCTCCTTTCTATATCGGTTGTCGGCTTGCTGGTCGCTGGACCGGGCTGGTCCGTCAGCGACGGCGAGACAAGTCCGTCGCGCGACATTCTCATCGAGCGGCTGCAGGGCAAGGTCGACGTCAGCACCGACGGCACGGCCAGTCGTGTCGCAATCGGCGACGCACTCGCTCTGCCATCTCGCATCGTGACCGGCGACGACGGCAACATCCTGCTGCGCCAGGGTCGCACGGGCGTCGATATCGCGCCAGGGTCCGACGTCGAGATTCCCGAAGCGGCCGCCGATGGCCAACTCATCGCGCGCATGATCCAGCACAGCGGCAGCGCGTTCTATGACGTCGAGACACGCCCGCTCGAGCAGCTCAAGCTGACGGTCGAGACGCCGTACCTTGTCGCTGTCGTCAAGGGGACGCAATTCAATGTCGCTGTCGTCGACGATACGACAACGATTTCCCTGTTCGAAGGCACGCTCGAGATCCGCACGCCCGATGGCCTGCAGTCGATCCAGCTCAATGCCGGCGAGATCGCGATCCGCTCGGACCTCGACGACTCCATCCGGCGGCTGCCCATGGATGCCGACCAGCTCGACGAGATTGCGCGGGCCGATGGCCAGGACGCGGCTGACGCTGCTGCGGGTTCGCCGTCGCGCACCGATCGCACGGCCGCGGCGTCTGACAGCGCGGTCGTCGTCGGTGGCGGCAACGCCTCGATCCCCACGGGCGGCATTGCAGATGGCGCGAACTCGCGCGTCGCGACCGCCGTCCGGCCCACTGGCGGCGAGGTCGGCAAGGTCGCCGGCGACGCCGACATCGGCGGGAGTCCGTCACTCGGTGTATCGAACGACGTTGCGGTCGGGTCGGCCATCGACGTACGCGCGACCAGCGGCGATGTACGTGTGGACACCGGAATCGACGCAAGCGCCGGCATCGGCAACAGCGCCATCGATATTGGCGCGGGAGTCGATACGCGTGTCGACCTCGGCGGCGGCAGAGTCGAACTTGGGCTCGACGCAGGACTCGATACCGGCGTCGACCTCGGAGGCGGCGACGTCGATCTCGGCCTCGATGCCGGACTCGACACCGGAATCGATCTTGGCGGCGCCGGGCTCGATACGAGTCTCGACCTGGGCCTCGACGCCAATCTCAGCGCCGGCCTCGACGCGGGCGTGGATCTCGGAGTCGACACGGCGATCGACACCGGCCTCGGGCTCGGTGTGGATCTCGGCGTAGACCTCGCCATCGATGCCGATAGCGGGCTCGATCTCGGCCTCGACCTGGGCCTCGGCGGCGCGGGCGCTACAGGCGGAACCGGAAGCTCGGGCGGCACGGGCGGAACCGGCGGTGGAGGTCTGCTCGGCGGCCTGCTCGGCCCGCTGCTCTAGCGGGCAGCACTGCGAAACGACGTGACGCGCCGCGAACTGTTGAGGAGTTCGGCCGCCGCGATTGCGGTGCTCGCGCTCGCGGCGTTGCTGCATTGGGGCGGATACTTCGATCGCGTCGAGAACGCCGCGGCCGAATATCGCGACACACTGCTCGAGCACACTGTCCCGTCGGACATCGTCATTGTTGGCATCGACGCCGCCAGTCTCGCGGATTTCGACGAATGGCCGTGGCAGCGCCGCCTGCATGCGCGCCTGCTCCAGCATCTGCAAGCCAGGCCGCCAGCGCAGGTTTTCCTCGATATCGATTTCAGCTCGGCGTCGCCCGACCCGGTCGATGACGAACTGCTCGAGCGGCAACTCGACGCGTGGAGCGGTGCGCCAGTCCTGCTCGCGGCCCACAACCAGCCCGGTGCCGACGGAGAGCTGCTGTCTCGACGCCCGCTCGAACGCTTTCGTCGCCATGCGCTCGAAGTCTCGGTCGCGATCTCGTCCGATCGCGACGGGCTCGTACGCGCTCTAAGGACCACGGATTCCATCGACGGCTCACGGGTCGAGAGCGCCTTCGCGGCCGGCCGGGAGGCGACGGGCGAAGAGATCGTCGCCATCGATTTCAGCATCGACCCCGCCTCGTTCGCCTATGTCTCGTACAGCGACCTCCTGAATCTCGAGGTCGATCCGGCAGCGCTCGAAGACAAACGGGTTTTCGTCGGCGCGATTTCGCCCGAGCTCGGTGACGCCCTGTCCGTGCCGCGGCATCGCAGCTTGCCCGGCGTCGTCGTGCAGGCGCTTGCCGCAACGACTCTCGAACAAGGCGTCCCACAGGCCCTGCATGACGGGCTGCTCGCCGCTCTGCTCGTGTCATGGACTGCGCTCTGGTCGATCGTCTTCGCGAATTGCGCGTGGCGCCGACAGGTGGTCGCCGGCCTCAGCGGACTCGCTGTACTGGCGCTGGCGGCGCTGGCTCTGGACGCCCTGACCGTGATCGAGCTTGCGGTCGTGCCCTTCGCATTCGTGCTGATCGCGGCATTCGTCGTCCAGTCGGTGCGCTCGCTCGACCGCCAGACTCTGCGCGCGCTCGCATATTCTGTCGGCCTGCGGCGCCGCGACGCGCTGATCAAGAGCGTCATCGAGACCTCGATGGACTCGATCATCTGTCTCGACCGCGAGGGTATCATCCGCACGGCCAATCCGGCCGCTTCGTCGCTCTTCGTCGCACCGCTCAGAACGCTCATCGGCGCGCCGATCCGGGACTACATTCCGGATCTCGAGAACCCCGAGGCCCTCGCGGGTGGCGAGCTCGCGCTCGAGCTGCTGGCGCGGGATTCGAGCAAACGCAGCTTTCCTGTCGAGGCGACGATCAGTCGCGTCGCCGTCGACGATAGCGAGCTCTTTACCATGTTCGTGCGCGACGTCAGCGAGCGCAAGGAGCAGCAGAACAAGCTCGAGTACCAGGCTACACACGACCCGCTGACGCAGCTCCCGAATCGCGCGGCCGTAAACTCCTATCTCGGCGCCTTGTTCGACGGGGGCACACGAGCGCAGCGCGTCGCCCTGCTGATGCTCGACCTGTGCCGCTTCAAGGAAGTCAACGACACCCTGGGCCATGATGTCGGCGACGAGGTCTTGCGCGTCGTCTCGCGCCGCTTCGGCCAGTCGCTGACCGACCGCGCCTTCATCGGCCGCATCGGCGGCGACGAGTTCGTCGTCATCGTGCCCGAAGTCTCGGTGCGGCAAGGCATCGAGCAGCTCGCCGAGAATCTTGTCGAGAGCCTCAAGACGCCGATCCAGGTCCGCGGCATCGCAATCGAGGTCGGATTGAGCGTCGGCATCGCGTTCTACCCGGATCACGCCGGCGATGCCGGCGAGCTGCTGCGCCACGCCGATATCGCGATGTACGCCGCCAAGCGGCGCAACAGCGCCTGGGAATTCTACTCGCGCGAGGAAGACCGGAATTCGATCCGGCGGCTCAGCATGGTCAGCGATCTGCGCGCCGCGATAGCGCGGAACGAGATCGAGCTGCTCTTTCAGCCGCAGATCGAGCTCGCGACGGGCCGGCTTGCGGGCGCCGAGGCGCTGCTGCGCTGGGAGCACCCGGTGCACGGCCGCGTCAGCCCGACGGAATTCGTCGCGATTGCCGAGGCGACGGACCTGATTCAGCCGTTGACAGAATGGACGATCGTCGAGTCGCTGAAGCAGCTCGTGAGCTGGCGGCACGCCGGGCTCGAGACGCGCGTGGCGGTGAATCTCTCGGCGCGCGCTCTGCAGGATGTGGAGTTCCCGCGCCACCTCGAGCGGCTGCTCGCGCGCTTCCGGATCGAGGGCCGCTGGCTCGAGCTCGAGATCACCGAGACCGCGATGATGCTCGACCCGCAGCGCGCACTGGCAATCGTCCGCGACCTGCAGGCCCTCGGCGTCCGCATCGCGATCGACGATTTCGGCACGGGCTACTCGTCGCTGGGCTACCTGCGCGATCTGCACGCCAGCGCGCTCAAGCTCGACAAGTCCTTTGTCGTCGATCTCGAGCACCGTGAGCAGAACCGCGTCATCGTCGAGTCGACCGTGCAGATGGCCGACGCGCTCGGGCTCGAGGTCGTCGCCGAAGGCGTCGAGTCGCAGTGGGTCTGCGACTACCTGCGCCGCACGGGCTACGGCATCGGCCAGGGCTACTGGTTCGGCAAGCCGATGACGGCCGCCGAGCTCGTCGGGCGCTACTCCGCGCCGGCCTCAAAACCCCAGGCCATCGCCAGCTGAGCGCGCCGCCAGGCGCCGCCATCGAATATCATCTCCGGCGCCATAGCGCACGGGGAATGAGCCATGGGGGGATTCATCGCCATATTCCTGTTGCTGTCTCTCGCGCTGCTCGTGGGCTCGATCCTCGGCTGGATCGCCTTCTCGCGAACCGCGCGGCTGCAGCGCAACATCGACGAGCTGGAGATTCGGCTGAGCGACCTGGAGAGGACCCAGCTCCGCGCCGAATTCCAGGCGAAGCGCGCGGCAGAGACTATCCGGCCCGCTCCAGCTGCAGCTCCTGCTCCTGCTCCTGCTCCTGCTCCTGCTCCAGGGCTGGCCCCGACTCCCACCCGAGCGCCGTCCCCGGTCGCGGCAACGCCGCCACCGCCTCCAGCCGAATCGACAACGCGAGCGACCGAATCCGGGAGGGTGGTGCCTCCGCTCGTTGCGCCGGAGCCCCGCACACCGCCGCCCGATCGACCGTATCTCAGGCCGCAGCCCGCGACTCCGGATTTCGCCCAGCGGCTATTCGACAACGCCCGTCGCAACTGGATGGCCTGGCTCGGCGGCATCAGCGTCGCGCTCGCCGGCATTTTTCTCGTCGGCTACAGCATCGAGATGGGCTATCTCGGGCCCACGGCGCGCATCGTGCTCGCGGTCATCGCGGGCCTCGTGCTGCACGCTGCGGCGGAGTACTTCCGGCGACGGACGGAGATGGCGCACCCCGCCTTCGCCGCCATGGCGGGTGGCGCGAGCATCACTCTGTTTGCCGCGCTCCTCGCCGCACTCGAGTTGTACGGGCTCCTCTCGCCCGGACTGACATTCGCCCTGCTGGCCGTGGTCTCGCTCGCGACGATGGCGCTCGCGACGGTGCACGGCCCGCTGCTCGCCGCGCTCGGTCTCATCGGCGCCTACATCGTGCCGCTGCTCGTCGTCGACAATCCCGGCGACATCCGGATTTATCTCATCTACAGCCTCATTGTCACGACCGCCGGGCTGTTCCTGATCCGCTTCGTCTACCGCCTGTGGCTCTGGGTCGGCATTCTCGGCGGCGCGCTGTTCTGGTGGCTGATGGCGCTCGACGACCCATCGGCCGACAGCTATCTCGGGCTTTACCTCGCGGCCGTTGCCTGGCTCGTGCTCGCGATCCCGACGAGCGACTGGTTGCTGACGCGCCAGACCCGGCCCGGCGATCCGGCATCGGAGTCTCTCGGCAAGACCGAGCTGCCGGTGTTCCTGGCGACCGTCCTGGTGTTCGCTTTCGCGCAGTTCGTGTCGATGCTCGACGTCGGCTTCACCGATTTCGGGACCGCGCTCTCCTGGTGGTCGCCGCTCACCCTGATCGTGCTCTGGGCGGCGCGCACTCGCGATGCGCTTTCGCTCGCGCCATGGGCGATGCTGCTCATGCAGCTCGCCGCCTGGTTCATCGACGCGCTCGACACCACCGGGACCGGGGCCCTGCTCGCGGGGCTCGGTGCTTCGACCGAGGGCGACTTCCTCGCCTACGCGATCGCAACGTCAGCGCTGTTCAGCCTGGGCACCTGGCTCACGCGCCGCGGGCGTGAGGTCACGCATCTCCACGCTTCGCTGATCTGGCTCGCACCCGTGCTCTGGCTCGCGCTCTCCTACCTGCTCGTCACCGACCTGTCGTCGCGGTGGGAGTGGGCTGTCGCAACCTTGGCGCTCGGACTCATCTATATCTTTATCGCGGGACGCCGCCTTGCCCGGGATGCGAGCGACAGCCTCGCGATCTGGCCGATCGCCGGCGGCCATTTCGCTTACTCGCTCGCCGCGGCGATGTACTTCCGCGAGGCTTCGCTTTCGCTCGCCCTCGCGGCCCAGCTGATGTCGCTCGCGTGGCTGCTGAGGCGATTTGCCTTGCCCTGGCTCGAGTGGATCATCAAGGGAGTGCTGGCGCTCGTCGTGCTGCGGCTCACATTCAATCCCTGGATGCTGAGCTACCCGGCCGACGTGCACTGGTCACTCTGGACCTACGGCGGCGCCGTGCTCTGCTCTTTCCTCGCGGCGCGGCTTGTCGATGAGAAGCTCCCGATCCGCCAGTGGCTCGAGGCCGCGACACTGCATCTGCTCGTGCTCTTCCTCGGCGCCGAGACGCGCTACTGGCTCTACGACGGCAACGTCTTCGCCAGGGAATTCACGCTCACGGAGGTGGCGATCAACGCCGCGCTCTGGGGCGGGCTCGGGATCAGCTACTTCCATCGCGCGCTCAACAGCACCTACCTGTCCCAAATCTATGTGTTGCTGTCGCGCGTGCTCATGGTGCTCGCCATTGCGAGCTATGGCCTGGCGCTGACCGCGCTCAACCCGTATTTCGGCGGCGAACCGATTGCATCGACGCCGATCTTCAACATCATGCTGCTCGCCTACGGCGTGCCCGTGCTCATCGCGATCGCTGCCTGGTACTTGTACGAGACGCGATTCAAACCGGTCGCGGCAACGATCGCGGGCCTCGGGCTATTCATCTTTGTATCGCTCGAGATCCGGCACCTCTGGCATGGCGCGCTCAGTCAGTATCTCGGGACGACGAGCGGCGAGATCTATACCTACTCGGCCGCATGGCTCGTCATGGCCGTCGCGACGATGCTGATTGCCACCGCGCGCGGCTCGCGCACGGGCTACAAGGCCGGCATGACGCTGCTCCTGCTGGTCGTCGCGAAGATCTTCCTGTACGACATGTCGGGACTCTCCGGCCTGCTGCGAGTCGGCTCGTTCTTCGGCCTCGGCCTCGCCCTGCTCGGGCTCGCCTGGCTCTACCAGCGGACGTCGCGGCAGCCGTCGACGGAAGGCTGACGAGCGCGGCCCTCAGCGCAGCCAGCCCGCCGCGTACCAGGTCGCGAGCAGTTTCCTGACGGCCGCGCTCGCGCGGCCGACGCGCTTCGCATCGAGCGCTCGCTCGTCGGCCAGCCGGCGCAGCAGCTTCGCGTCGGCACCGCGAGCCGGCACGGACTCGCCGTTGATGAACACGTGTCGGGCGTCATAGAGCATGCGCGTGCGCCGATCGAGCCTGACGGCTCGCAGTCGCCACGCCGCATCGTCGCCGTCGAACCAGACCCCGGGCTTCGGCTCGCTGAGCACTTCGCCGAGCGCGCGAGCGACCGCTTCGGGCCGCGCGGCCAGGCGCTGCACCGCATGGCCCGCAAAGTCGGCGAGTTGCGGCGGGATCTCGGCCGGCCTCGCCGTTGCCCGCTCTCTCGAGTCACGGTAGAGCGTCGGGTCATCGGAAACTTCGGCCAAACGCTGCACGATCTCCGCGGCGAGAATCCCTCGCTGAGGCGCGCGCATGCCGATCGAGCAGGTCATGCAGTCGCCGCCGACGGCAACGCCTTCGTGCGCCCAGTTCGGCGGCAGATACAGGAGATCGCCAGCTTCGAGCAGGTACTCCTGCTCGGCGGTGAAGCGGCGCAGGATCTTGAGCGGCGCCCGCGGGTCGAGCGCGGGATCGAAGCGCCGCGCGACACGCCAGCGGCGCCGGCCCTGGGCCTGGAGCAGGAAGACGTCGTAGCTGTCGACGTGCGCGCCTACTCCACCGCCGTCGCTGGCCCAGGAGATCATGAGATCGTCGAGGCGCGCATCGGGGACGAAGCGAAATCTCCCGAGCAGCGCATGCGCC
>Ga0315912_10001294_pt1 | contig 31619 bp, 22 predicted proteins | sample VfabasoilMG_FD_204469 | JGI IMG/M metagenome (GOLD analysis project Ga0315912, IMG submission 204469) | Garden soil microbial communities collected in Santa Monica, California, United States - V. faba soil | ecosystem: Environmental > Terrestrial > Soil > Garden | place: USA: California...
ACCGCAGGATCGTCGTGTGAGACATAGGCAATCCGCGCTCGGCCATCATGGCGACGAGGTCCCGATAGCTCAGCCGGTACGTGATGTACCAGCGAACGCATAACTCGATGATTTCGGCATCGAAGCGCCGGCGACGTAGATCGGGTCACGAGCAATCGGCTTGGTCATCACAGGCTCCTGCCGGACCCGTTGATGCTACCGTCACACCGCTAACGCACCAGAACCTATCAGGTACGTCTCATTAACGACGCACTCTCCCGGATCCGCTCTCATCGTGCGATCGCTCATTCACACCGTGCACATGGCCACCGTGGATATTCGCTCGTGCCGAATAATTCGCCAGTTCATTCAAGATCCCACAGTCCTTGGTGCCTTGCGCCTCCTGGCACCGTCGACGCAATGCCCTCAGTTGTGTCTCAAGCCGCCGCATGTCGGCAATACGCTCGGCGACGTGCCCAATATGCTCATCGAGCAAACGATTCACATCAGCACAGTTTCGTTCCGGGGCGTCCCTGAAACAAAGTAACGCGCGAATTTCTTCAAGTGTCATGTCAAGCGAGCGGCAATGTCGAATGAATGAAAGCCGCTCGACATGCGTCCTCCCATATATGCGGAAATTTCCGGCCGAGCGCGCCGGCTTGGGCAGCAGTCCTTGCTGCTCGTAATAGCGGACCGTCTCGACCTGGCAGTCGGTTTGTTCAGCGAGTTCTCCAATGCGCATGAATTGGTTCTCCAGGCGTGAGGACATGCCACGAACTCTTGACTCTATAGTAACTACAGAGTTCAAAGTGGCCAAATCACGTGAATTGGAGTTCCCCATGAGCGATTCCGATGGCTGCGGCGGCGACGCACCGTCGTCAGCGGCGAATGGGTCCGCGCTGGCAACAACGACGGGTCGTGCCGTCTATCGGATCGAGAACATGGATTGCCCGACCGAAGAGGCGCTGATCCGGGACAAGCTCTCGCGACTACAGGACGTGCAAGGCCTCGAGTTTCATCTAATGCAGCGGACGTTGGTGGTGTTGCACTCGCTGTCGTCGCTCGCCCAGGTAGAACAGGCACTGACCGCCATCGGCATGCGTGCGTCGCTGCTTCCTGAGACGCATGGAGACACTCCGGTGCGCGAGCAGACTGGCGCAAGCGATGCCGTTGAGGAATCGAAGGGAATGACCCACTGGCGGCCACTAATCGTTTCCGGCATCGCCGCATTGGCTTCGGAGATCGTGTATTGGCTTACCGACGGTATCCACTGGGCGGTCATCGCCCTGGCGTTGGTATCAGTATTCACCGGCGGCCTGCCGACTTACAAGAAAGGCTGGATCGCACTCAAGAATCGCAATCTCAACATGAATGCGCTCATGTCGATTGCGGTGACGGGTGCGATGTTGATCGGTCAGTGGCCGGAAGCGGCAATGGTGATGTTCCTGTTCGCGCTCGCCGAAGTAATCGAAGCGAAATCGCTCGACCGCGCGCGCAATGCGATTCGCGGTCTCATGGACTTGGCTCCGGATACTGCGACGGTGAAGCAGCCAGATGGCACATGGACCGAAATCGATGCCAAGACCGTCCTGCTTGGCGCAATTGCGCGCGTGAGGCCCGGCGAGCGCATCGCCCTGGATGGGAAGATCGTGGCCGGACGCTCTACCGTCAATCAAGCGCCAATTACGGGCGAGAGCCTGCCGGTGGAGAAAGCTGAAGGCGATCCGGTCTTCGCCGGTACCATTAACGAGTCCGGCTCATTCGAATACGAAGTAACTGCTATCGCGACGAAGTCGACACTCGCGCGCATCATGCACGCGGTTGAAGCCGCCCAGGGCTCGCGCGCCCCAACGCAGCGTTTCGTCGACAAGTTCGCGCGCATCTACACCCCGGCCGTGTTTGCTGTGGCGTTCCTGGTCATGATCGTGCCACCGCTCATGTTGGGCGGTACATGGTTCGACTGGATCTATCGCGCGCTGGTGTTGCTGGTGATCGCATGCCCATGCGCGTTGGTGATTTCAACGCCGGTGACCATAGTCAGCGGTCTGGCGGCTGCCGCGCGCAAAGGAATCCTTATCAAGGGTGGCGTTTACCTGGAGGAAGGCAGGCGGCTGGTCACGCTCGCGCTCGACAAGACCGGCACCATTACCCACGGGAAACCGGCACTGACGGATTTCGTGGTGCTCGATGATTCCTCACCGGAATCTGCGCGCCGCAGCGCCGCGAGCCTTGCTAGCCGCTCGGACCATCCAGTCTCACTTGCCATCACCAAGACCATGCATGCGGATGGCATTGCGCTCGAAGTTGTCGATGAATTTGAAGCGCTGCCCGGGCGCGGGGTGGCCGGTCGGGTGAGCGGCGTGGGCTACATTCTTGGCAACCATCGTCTCATGGAGGAACGCGGTCTGTGCTCGAAAGAAGTGGAAGCCCGCCTCGATGCGTTCGAACGTCAAGGCAAGACTGTTGTGCTTCTTGCCAGCAACGGGCGCGTACACGCGCTCTTTGCGGTCGCGGATACGGTAAAGGAATCGAGTCGCCAGGCAGTCGCCGATCTACATCTGCTCGGCATTCGCTTGGTGATGCTTACTGGCGATAACGTCCACACTGCCGAGGCAATTGCAAAGCAAGTCGGTATCGATGAGGCTCGCGGTAATCTCCTGCCGGAAGATAAGCTTGCGACTATCGGTCAATTGGCGAGTGGCGGTGCCGTCGGCATGGTCGGCGATGGCATTAACGACGCGCCTGCCTTGGCGAAGGCTGACATTGGGTTCGCCATGGGAGCAGCCGGCACAGACACCGCGATCGAAACCGCAGACGTGGCGCTGATGGACGATGATCTGCGCAAGATCCCCAGCTTCATCCGGCTCTCGCGCATGACTGCGGCGGTGCTGAAGCAGAACATCAGCCTGGCGCTCGCAGTCAAAGCCGTGTTCCTCGGTCTCACCGTTATGGGAATGGCTACGATGTGGATGGCGGTATTTGCCGACATGGGAGCGAGCCTGCTGGTCGTATTCAATGGGCTGCGGTTATTGCGCAGTTGATCGAGCTGTCAGATGTTTGGTCGGATTGAGATACACATGTCGTTCCAACCGGCGCGTCAACAATGATGAACCCGGCCTCTGGGTGTGGCCAATTTAATGCGCTGAGGCATCGATGCGATCGCTACTGGGCTTGCCCCTGCGGCAGTTCGTTTGCGTTCGATAGCGCCCTTCGCTTTTACGCTTTGGCAGACCGAACGGCTGGGTTTCAGAGGGGCGGCAAGTTATGGCAAGCCATTCCGCTTGTGAGCGCCACATCTACTTGGTGTCGTTAAGGAGAGAATCAAATGAAGAGTAAGGAGATTGCGAAGTTTTTTGCTGGTGTCGCAGCCAACCAGGTTCTCACACATGGAGCTTTCGCAGTTGCGGGCGTTCAGTTCAGTTTGTTCGGAATCACCTATGATCAGGGATTCAATACGATCGCTGCGGTCGTTTGGACGATCATTCTTCTGCTGCTCACATACTATGCATGGGTCAAGCGGTAGAGTTCGCAGCCGAAGATCGTTTTCGGCGCTCCAAGCCGACCAGCGTTCGCAGGCCCGATTGAACACCGTGGGCAACAAGAAACTAGCCATCGACGGAGAGCTGGAAAAACTGCAGCGCGAAACATTCGGATATTTTTTGCACGAGACGAATCTCGCCAATGGGCTGGTGATCGACAAGACGGAGAAGAATTGGCCGGCGAGCATCGCCGCAACCGGCCTTGCACTGGCCTGCTACCCAGTAAGTGTTGAACGCGGATTCATGCCGCGGGCTGCGGCGGTTGAGCGAACGCTGGCGACACTGCGATTTTTCTGGAACAGCCCGCAAGGACCTGAGGCCGACGCAACTGGCTACAAGGGGTTTTACTACCATTTTCTCGACATGCAGACCGGGCGACGCGCCTGGCAATGCGAATTGTCAACCGTAGACAGCGCTTTTCTGCTGGCCGGTGCGTTGACCGCGGGAATCTATTTTGGTGCGGATACCGCCGACGAACATGAGATTCGAACCCTTGCAGACACCCTCTATCGCCGCGCCGATTGGCATTGGGCGCAAGACCAGGGTGCAACGGTGACGCACGGCTGGAAGCCGGAAAGTGGCTTCCTCAAGTACCGGTGGGAAGGCTATGACGAGGCGCTGCTGCTGTACATCCTGGGGCTGGGCTCGCCGACCCACCCGTTGCTCGAGCAGAGCTACGCGGCGTGGGCCTCCACTTATCGATGGGAACATTGCTACGGATACGAATATCTCTATGCGGGGCCGTTGTTCACGCACCAGCTCTCGCATGTCTGGATCGACTTTCGCGGCATTCAGGACGCTTTCATGCGTGATAAGGGCATCGATTATTTCGAGAACAGCCGCCGCGCCACGTATGTGCAGCAACAGTATGCGATCGACAATCCACTCAAATTCAAGGACTACGGCCCCCATTGCTGGGGAATTACTTCGAGCGAAGGCCCCGGCCCCGACACTCTCAAAATAGACGGCATCGATCGGCAATTCTTCGATTACCTTGGGCGTGGCGTGCCGTACGGACCCGACGACGGCACCCTTGCGCCGTGGGCGTTGGTGGCGTCGCTGCCGTTCGCACCCGAAATCGTGCTGCCTGCCCTCCACCATTGCATTCATCAGGCCAAGTTGACTGAGTTCAACTCCTACGGCTTCAAGGCATCTTTCAACCCATCGCACCCGGGAAAGCCCGGCAATCCTTATGGCTGGTGGGTCTCACCGTGGCATTACGGACTCAACCAGGGACCGATCATTTTGATGATCGAGAATTATCGTACCGGCTTGTTGTGGCGATTGATGCAAAACTGCCCATACCTTGTGAGCGGCTTGCGGCGAGCGGGCTTCACCGGGGGGTGGCTGTGAGGGCCCTGGCGGCACCCGTAGATAGATCGCGCTGTCGCAAGTGCGACCCGCACGCGAGCAAAATTCTTTGCCTGGCAGCTGAACCAGCATCACCTCGGCGCTCGGTACCGTCCTTGAGCAGCGCGGCACGTGCCGCTTCGTTGTCTACCGCACAGACTTAAGTTGGATACGGCATATACCTATACTATTCCCGCCGCGACGGTCACCGAAGACGGGGGACCTTCGCCCATCCGCGATTCTTCCGCGCGAGTTCGGCATCCCCCTGTTGGTGGGTCGACCGACGCGACACGCGTGATCCCCAGACCGGGTGACAATCGTGGTGGACGGTACGGGTGGAATTGTGCAGCCGTGAAGTGGGAGCAACAAGAGAAGCACCACAGATTCCGTGGCGTTGCTGCGATGAAAGTGGAGAAGATGAGCATCAAGACCAAAGAAGGAATGCAAGAAATGACCGGCTACGTGGGACCGATTGAAACACTGACTCTGAAGAACGACTGCTTCCGGCAGGTATTGTTCACTGGCAAGCATAATCAGCTCGTAGTGATGTGCCTGCAGCCGGGCAAAGAAATCGGTAATGAGATGCATCCGAATATTTATCAGTTCTTCCGCATCGAGCAGGGAGAGGCAAAATTTGTGTTTAGCGAGGAAGAACACCTGGTGCGAGCCGGTGATGCGGTCGTGGTCCCAGCTGGGACGTACCAAAACGTCCTCAATAGGTCTGAAATAACAGCGTTACGGCTCTATACGCTCTACTCGCCGCCGAACCATCCGGATGGGACGGTGCACAAGACCAAGACCGAAGCGGAGGCAGCAGAAACGGTGGAACGTCACCCTTAGCAGGTATAGATATGATCGTGGCGATCAATGCACTGACCCTGAAGCGCACCAAGCTGGCAGGCATTCGTCAGCCTGGCAAGACAGCGGCCGCCCCGCAACCGGATGAGGCGCGGGCATGACCGGTGATCCCTACCCGCTTCATCACCGCAGCGAGGTCGCTGTCGACGCCGACGCGCACAAACTCTTTGCGCTTCTGGACGACCACCGTCGACTCGCCAGCCATATGGAGAAGCCCTCGTTGATGATGGCCGGCGCCACCATGCGAGTCGACACCGACGCGCTGCGAGGACAGGCCGTTGGCTCGCTAATCCGTGTCACTGGACGCGTTCTTGGTGTGAACTTGATGGTCGAGGAGGTGGTCACCGAACGAGTTCCTCCATTACGTAAGACCTGGGAGACCCGCGGCGAGCCGCGACTGCTTGTGATTGGCTCTTATCGGATGGGCTACACGATCACTCCAGTGGGTGATCGCTCGCGCCTGGTCGTGTTCATCGACTACCAGCGTCCGCCGCGCGGCTTCGCCCGTTGGCTCGCGCTGCTCTTTGGTCGGGGCTACGCAGCGTGGTGCACTCGGCGCATGGCAAACGATGCGGTGGCAGCGATTGCTGGCGTAGCCGCCGCATGAAACGTTCGCATGCAATCGTAGCGGTCCGACAGATCAATGTGGATACGCCACGGGAATGAACGACAAGGGCATTTCAGAAGATTTGCCCCGTGCCGCCACGGCCGCGCTCATGGTCGCTGTCTTCACAGTGTCGGTCGGCTATGGTGTCGTGCTTCCGCTTCTGCCCTACCTGATCGAGCGGCTTGTGGGGGCGGACGTAGAAGTTGCGCAAGTTTCCCGGCACACGGGGCTGCTAACCGCGGTCTACACCCTCTCGCTTTTTCTGTTTGCTCCCCTGTGGGGTCGTCTATCCGATCGACGCGGCCCGCGTGGCGTGCTGCTGGTTGGGCTTCTCGGCTTCGGCGTAACCATGCTGGTCTTCTCGTTCGTCGAGAGCCTCGCAGCGGTTTACAGCGGGCGCTTCCTAAGCGGCGTGTTCGCCGCTGCCGTGACGCCAGTGGCGGCGGCGGTGATCGGCAACTTCACCTCGACCGAGCAGGGACGTGCTCGTCGGCTTGCATTCATCAGCATGGCCGGCATTGCCGGCTTCCTGTTCGGACCGATGCTGGGTGTGTTCGTGACGCGCTTTGCAGCCGATTTCTTCACCCGCGCAATGCCGGCCGGATCGGTCGCGATTCCGCTCGCGGCGACTGCACTGCTCGCCTTTCTCGTGGCCTGCGCTATCGCGTTTGTTGTGCCGAGTGGCGAGGGCCACGATCGATCACGAAAGACAACGGATACTCCGGTCGATAGGACGACCTGGTTGGTGCCGAGGCTTCTCATCCTCACCTTCATCGTCTCGGTAGGCATCGGGGTCTTCGAGGTCGGGCTTGCACTGCGCGGCAGGCAGGAACTCGGCTTGACCCCGTACCAAATCGCGCTGATGTTCACCGAATGCAGCCTGGTCATGTTTGTAATGCAGGCCATCGTTTTCTCGCCGCGGTTCAAGCCGGACACGACCCGCTGGCTCATTGCGCCGGCACTCGCCGTGCTCGCGGCCGGGTTGTTCCTCGTGCCGTGGGCGTCTAATTTTACGCTGATGCTGGTCGTGATCGGTGCGATTGCGGCGAGCGCCGGCATCCTCTCGCCGATCCTCACCTACTGGATCTCGGCCAAGGCCGGAAGTGCGCAGGGCTGGGAACTCGGCAAGCAGACGGCTGCTTCCAGCCTTGGGGTCACCGTGGGCTCGTTGGCAGGTGGACTCCTGTTCAATGTCGCCGCCCTGCCGGGTGCGTCCTTCGTTCTGACAGCGGGGCTCGCGGCACTTGGATTCGTCCTGGGCCTGAAGCTTCCCCATTTGCTCGTGCCCCGCAATCTCGGGAGCAGCGTACTTGCGCGCAAAGCGCCATGACTGCCGAACCTTCATGAAAGACAATTCACTGCGCAAACTTCACGCCTTGGGCCAATCCATCTGGCTGGACTACATCCGGCGCGATCTGATCAGTAGCGGCGAGCTTCGCCGTTTGATCGCGGAGGACGGATTGCGCGGGATCACGTCGAATCCCGCTATCTTCGAAAGTTCAATCACCGGCAGCCATGACTATGACGCGGACATCCGGGCCATGACGCTCCAGGGAAAAGGCGTCATGGCCATTTACGAGGCGCTCAGTCAGCGTGATGTGCAGCGCGCCGCCGACGCGTTCAGGCCTTTGTACGACTCAACGGACGGCGCAGATGGTTATGTCAGCCTGGAGGTGAATCCTCACCTTGCGCACGATACTCACGGCACGATCGAGGAAGCGCGCCGCTTGTGGGCCGCCCTGAACCGGCCCAACGTCTTGATCAAGGTACCGGCCACGACCGAAGGGCTAACCGCAATCCGACAACTCACCGGTGAAGGAATCAACGTCAACGTGACGTTGCTCTTTGGCTTACCGCGTTATCGCCAAGTGACGGAGGCTTATATCGCCGGCCTCGAAGCGCGCGAGGCGCAAGGTAAGCCGCTACACCACATAGCGTCGGTCGCGAGCTTCTTCGTGAGCCGCATCGATCAGTTTGTCGATCCACTCCTGGACAAGTACATCGCGCAAGGCAACGCGCTTGCGGAGTCTGCCAGGAAGGTGCGCGGGCAGGTCGCCATAGCCAGCGCGAAAAGTGCCTATCAAATTTACCGGGAAATCTTCGGTGGCGATCGATTCAGGGCGCTGGCCAACAAGAATGCGCGCGTCCAGCGACCGCTCTGGGCCAGCACCAGCACCAAGAACCCGAACTATGACGACATTAAATATGTGGAGGCGCTCATCGGGGCGGGCACAGTCAACACGCTTCCAGTTGAAACCCTCGACGCCTATCGCGATCACGGCGATCCGAAAGTCCGCATCGAAGACGACATCGAACAAGCCGGCCTGTTGTTGGCACGATTACCGCAGCTGGGTATCAGCATCGACACTGTGGCGCAACAGCTCGAGAACCAGGGGGTCGAGAAATTTACTACGCCGTTCGACAAGCTGCTGGTGACAATCGGCGAAATTACGCGCCCCAATCAGGAAGCGATCATTTCGTGAAACCTGAGATTCCGCACGTGCTCGTGATGAATGGGGGCTCATCGAGCATCAAGTTTGCAGTGTATCGGATGAGTGACCCGCCACAGCGACAGCTAAATGGCAAGGTCGATCGAATCGGCCTGCGCGGCACCCTGCTGACGTTTGACGATCTGGATCGTCATCGGCAGGACAGCCGCGGCATCGGCGACTTCGATCACCAATCGGCGGCAAAGTTTCTGATCGATTGGCTCGATGCGCAGATCGGCCTCGCTTCGATCGCGGCCATAGGCCACCGTGTCGTCAACGGCGGTGCCCGCCACAAGGAGCCGGAACGCGTGAGCCATGAACTGCTGGACGAACTGCGCCGCATCAGAGCTTATGCGCCAGAGCATCTGCCGGCAGAGATAGCAATCATCGATCTGTTTCGCGAGCGAGTCCCGTCTCTACTGCAGGTGGCCTGCTTCGATACCGCCTTTCACCGCGACATGCCACGTGTCGCCAGCATATTGCCGATTCCCCGCCGCTTTCAGGCAATAGGAGTCGAGCGCTACGGTTTTCACGGCCTGTCCTATTCGTTCCTCATGCAGGAGCTGGCGCGCGCAGGCGGTAGCGAGGTAGCCAATGGACGGGTGATCCTGGCTCATCTCGGCAATGGGGCAAGCCTGGCAGCGGTTCGCGGCGGCCAATGCATCGACACCAGCATGGGCTTCACGCCGGCTTCGGGCGTGCCCATGAGCACCCGCTCCGGCGACCTGGATCCAGGGCTGTTCTGGTACCTGGCGCAAACTCAGCACATGACTGCGGAGCAGTTTCATCATATGGCCAACCATCAGTCGGGATTGCTCGGTGTTTCTGAGACGAGTTCAGATTTGCGCGATCTGTTGAATTGTGAAGCCGATGACGTTCGGTCAGCCGAAGCCGTAGCGCTGTTCTGCTACCAGGTCAAGAAATTCATCGGAGCGTATGCGGCAGTGCTGGGTGGGTTGGACACACTAGTATTTGCCGGCGGCATCGGCGAGAACGCAGCCGTGATTCGATCACGTATCTGCATGGACCTCGGTTTTCTTGGCATCCAACTGGACCAGACCCGAAACGCAAGCAGCGAGCAGGTCATATCAGCCGCTGCCAGCCGCGTCGCTGTGCGGGTCATCCGTACCGACGAAGAGGTAATGATCGTGCAGGCTGTTGGCCGGATTCTGGATCGTGCGAGAACCACCCACATTCAGCCCGAGGAATAGGCGTATGAACAAGCCACTATCTGCGAAAGTTTTGCAGAAGATGCACGCCTATTGGCGGGCTGCCAACTATCTATCCGTCGGCCAGATTTATCTGTACGACAATCCGTTGCTCAAAAAGCCGCTGACATTGAAGCACATAAAACCGCGACTACTGGGCCATTGGGGCACTACGCCGGGGCTGAATTTCATCTACGTTCATCTCAACCGGGTCATCAATCAATATGACCTCAATGTAATTTATGTCACCGGCCCCGGACATGGCGGACCGGCTCTGGTGGCCAACACATATCTTGAGGGTACTTACAGCGAGCTGTACCCGAATATCTCCCAGGACGAACAGGGCATGAAGAAGCTGTTCACGCAGTTTTCCTTTCCCGGGGGCATACCGAGTCATGTGGCCCCGGAAACTCCGGGCTCGATTAACGAAGGCGGTGAACTCGGCTATTCACTGGCGCACGCGTATGGCGCCGCGTTCGACAATCCGGACTTGCTGGTAGCCTGCGTCGTGGGCGATGGCGAGGCGGAAACCGGCCCGCTGGCGACCAGCTGGCACTCGAACAAATTCCTCAATCCGGTGCACGACGGCGCCGTACTTCCCATCCTGCACTTGAACGGCTACAAGATTGCCGGCCCCACCGTGCTCGCTCGCATTTCCCGCGAGGAGCTTGAAGCGCTCTTCCGTGGCTACGGTTACACCCCCTATTTCGTAGAGGGCGACGACCCCAAGAAGATGCACCAACTCATGGCGGCCACACTCGACACGATCGTGGCCGACATTCGGCACATCCAGCGCGACGCTCGAAAAAACGGGTTCAAGAAACGTCCACGCTGGCCGATGATCATCCTGCGCTCGCCGAAGGGCTGGACTGGCCCTGACGTGGTCGATGGCAAACCGGTCGAAGGGACATTTCGCGCCCACCAAGTGCCGATTGCGGAGCTGGCGACCAAGCCCAGGCACCTGAAAATTCTCGAACGATGGATGAAGAGTTACCGGCCCCAGGAATTATTCGACAAGAACGGCAGGCTCCTGACGGAGCTGGCCGAACTGGCACCAAAGGGCGAGCGGCGAATGGGAGCGAATCCTCATGCCAATGGCGGGCTACTGCTTCGGGATCTGAAGATGCCAGACTTCCGCGACTATGCCGTCAAGGTAACTAAGCCCGGTGTCGTGGAAGCCGAATCGACGCGCGTGCAGGGCCAGTTCATCCGTGACGTGCTCCAGCTAAACGCCGACGCACGCAACTTCCGTATCTTCAGCCCGGACGAAACCGCGTCGAACCGCTGGGGCGTCGTGTTCGAAGTAACGAACCGTTGCTCGACGACGGAAATAATTCCCGCCGACGACCACATTGCACCCGATGGCCGGGTGATGGAGATGCTGAGCGAGCACCAATGCGAGGGTTGGCTCGAAGGTTACCTTCTGACCGGCCGACACGGCTTTTTCTCGAGTTACGAAGCGTTCATTCACATCATCGATTCCATGTTCAACCAACATGCCAAGTGGTTGGACGTAACCCGCCGGATTCCGTGGCGGCGGCCCATTGCGTCCCTGAATTATCTGCTGTCGTCACATGTGTGGCGTCAGGATCACAACGGCTTCACTCACCAGGATCCCGGCTTCATCGATTTGGTGGTGAACAAGAAGGCGGACATCATCCGTGTCTATCTGCCGCCTGATGCCAATACCCTGCTGACGGTGACCGATCACTGCCTGCGAAGCCGCCACTACGTCAACGTCATCGTTGCCGGCAAGCAGTCATCGCCGCAATGGCTTGACATGGAGTCCGCGGTCAAACACTGCACTGCCGGCCTCGGCATCTGGAAATGGGCCAGTAACGACGCGGGCAGCGAGCCCGATGTGGTGATGACCTGCGCCGGCGATGTGCCCACCCTGGAGACGCTGGCCGCAGTGGAGGTGCTGCGGCAACACTTCCCGGAATTGAAGATCCGCGTCATCAACGTGGTGGACTTGATGGCGCTGCAGCCACAGACCGAGCATCCTCACGGACTGAGCGACAAAGATTTCGATGTGCTGTTCACCAGGGACAAGCCCATCATCTTCGCCTACCACGGCTATCCTTCGCTGATCCATCATCTGACGTATCGGCGAACCAACCATCACAACCTGCACGTTCGTGGGTACAAGGAAGAAGGAACCACCACCACGCCCTTCGACATGGCAGTGCGCAATGATATCGACCGCTTTCATCTAGTCAAAGACGTCGTCGACCGGGTCCCGAGTCTGGGTTCATGCGCCGCCTATCTCATTCAAACCGTGCGAGACAGGCTAATCGACCACCAGCGCTACATCCAGCAGCACGGTGAGGACATGCCGGAAATTCGAAATTGGAAATGGGATGCCGGCAAAACGGCAAAGACGGGCCCCGCGCGCACATGAGCGGCGCCCTACCGCAAATGGAATTGAGCTATGGCGCGTACGAAGGTCGCCGAACGCCGGGCATTCTCGGTTACGACGATGACCTGCATGAGCCAATCATCCGCGTGTTAAATGACGCGCAACATCCATAAGCGACCAGAGCATATGGCGGAACTTACTGAAGAACCCGAGCCAGGCTGCAACGACCCTTGCCAATCGGCATCCTCGATCGAGGCGCTGAACCGCATGTGCCAATGCATCAGCCTCGATGAGGGGGCGTTGCGCCACGCGCTCGAGACCGCGTTGGACGTGCGCGGCTTGTCCCACGCCATGATCGAGACTCATCCGCACCTCTTTGCGTCGCTGCCAGTTTTTGTCGCCCGCACTCAGCTTGAACACATGGCACGCGTGATTGACGCGGTCGAACGAGTGGTTGAAACGCCCATCTACCGCCATGCTGCGCTATCGTGGGCGCCTGCGATCGCGAGTTTCGATCCCGGCCCTCGCGGCGGCCTCCTGAGTTACGACTTTCACTTGACGCCGGCGGGGCCGCAGTTGATCGAGATCAACTCGAACCCGGGTGGCGCGCTTCTCAATGCGGTTCTGGGACGCGCACAGCGTGGCTGTTGCGCTGACGCGGCCGGCCTGATGACGGCGCCGATGGAGCCGGGAGATGTCGAGCGATCGCTCGTCGAGGTGTTCATGACGGAATGGCGGCTGCAGCGCGGGGTCACGGTGCTGCGCTCGATCGCAATTGCCGACGAAGGACCGGAGCAGCAATATCTCTACCCGGAGTTTCTGCTATTCAGGGAATTGTTGAAACGACACGGCATCGAGGCAGTGATCTGCGATCCGCGTGAACTGAGCACGCGCAATGAGCGGCTTTGGCATCGAGAGCATCCGATCGACTTTGTCTACAATCGGCTGACGGATTTTTCGTTGCAGCTGCCCACTCACGCGGTGCTCAATTCCGCGTATCTGGCAGGCGAAGTCGTTGTGAGTCCACACCCGCGCGCGCATGCCTTGTATGCAGACAAGCGCAATTTGACGCTGCTTTGCGACGCGGAATTCCTGCGCACCACTGGCGTCCCCGATGACGTCATGGCCACTTTGCTTGCTGGCATCCCACACACCGAAGTGATGACTGCCGAGAATAGAACTGCGATGTGGGCCAATCGGCGTCGTTTGTTTTTCAAGCCTGCGGCAGGGTTTGGGAGCAAGGCCACTTACCGCGGTGACAAGGTTACGAAGCGCGTGTGGGGAGAGATCGCGGCGGGAACGTATGTGGCGCAGGCCCTCGTCGCGCCCAGTGAACGGCACATCGCGGATGCAAAGGCCCCGACCGCACTCAAAGTGGATGTTCGAAACTTCGCCTATGCGGGCGTCGTAAAGCTCGTTGCAGCGCGCCTGTACCAGGGGCAGACCACCAACTTCCGCACGCCCGGCGGGGGTTTTGCGCCAGTACTGACGAGCCGCAGCGTCTAATGCGCCGAGAGCTTCTTTGCCGTGTGTAGTCCGCGCTATCCCGCTTCGCCCCCCCCTATTTCCGGACCTGCGAGGACCAGTGAACGTGGACGATCCTCCAGGCGCCTCCACTGGATCGCAGAACCATGGTTTCGGCACTTGCATTCATTACGGGTACACTCCGCGCGAGCCCTCGTTCAGAAAGCCGGCGACGGCCACAGCCGGCCTGCGAGGAATTCGCCGTTTGCCGCTGAATAGAATTTCTGTTCATAGCCCGGCTATACTTTCCCGGCGGGCGGATCGCACAACCTTCACCGTTTCCAAAATCAGCAGCGGGACCGCGCCCGCGGCGAGCAGCAGGAAGCAATCGGCGAGCGAAATGAATGACGTCTTCAGGATACTGACTAGAGCTGCATTGTGATGGCTCCATACCTGGAGAAAGAAAACAACGCAAACCACGATGGGGAGATTGATATTCGAGACAAGAGCGATGCGCCACACGGGTTTGGTTTCACTGCGGGCACCAAAGGAGCGCAGGAGTTCGGCGAAGACCATAACGGCAAAGGCCTGCGTGCGCGCGATTTCTTCGGTCTCCGTCCTCAAACCGTAGAGGTAAACTGCAAACGCCACGCCCGCCGTGAGTAAGCCGGTTAGAAGCATCGTACCGAGGAATCCACCGTCAGTGATGCGCTCAGACCTGGGCCGCGGCGGGTGCTTCATCACGTCAGGATCGATAGGGTCGGTGGCGAGGCAGAGTGCGGGCAAGCCGTCGGTGACGAGATTGATCCACAGCAGGTGAATCGGCAGCAGCGGCGCCGGGAGACCCGCGACCACGCAGATGGTCACCAGCAGCAGTTCACCCGTGTTGCCTCCGAGCAGGTATTGCAGCGTCTTGCGGATGTTGTTGTAGATTCCGCGGCCCTCTTCGACGGCGGCGACGATCGAGGCAAAGTTGTCATCGGTGACAATGATGTCCGCCGCCTGCTTGGTGACTTCCGTGCCTGTTCTTCCCATGGCGATACCAATGTCGGCCCCTTTGATGGCGGGGGCGTCGTTGACGCCGTCGCCGGTCATCGCGACCACTGCAAGGTTGCCTTTCCAGGCGCGAACGATGCGCAGTTTGTGCTCGGCCGTGACGCGCGCGTAAACGGCAATATTGGGTGCGCGCTGCCGGAGTTCATCGTCGGTCATCTTGTCCAACTCGACACCCGCGATAGCCATGTCGTCGTCTGAAGCGATGCCGATTTCCCGCGCAATAGCCATCGCAGTGTGCGGATGGTCACCGGTAATCATCACCACGCGAATCCCGGCTGCGCGGCATTTCGCCACAGCCTCCTTTGCCTCAGCGCGCGGCGGGTCATACATCCCCGTCAGACCGACGAACACAAGATCGCACTCCACGGCGTGCGCAGTGAGGTCGGCGGGCGCAGCGTTGTCCAGGTCGCGATAGGCCGAGCCAAGCACGCGCAGGGCTTGCTGCGCCATTACGGTGTTTTGCGCCACGATGTCCTGGCGGTCCTCGTCCGTCATGGGGCGGACCCCGCTGCTGGTGTAGAGGTTTGTGCAGCGCTCCAAGAGCACGTCGGGCGCACCGTTGATAAAGGCGCGGAGCTTCCCGTCCGGCATCTTGCGAATCACCGTGCTGCGTTTGCGATCGGAGTCGAATGGGATCTCATGATGCGTCGGCCGCTCCTTCTCGATGCGCTCCTGCTGCCCACCGGCTTTGGGACCGGCGGCAAGCAATGCGCCTTCGGTGGGGTCGCCGATGACTTTCCATGTCCCCTCTTCGTGGACTAGATGGGCGTTGTTGCAGCCGAGGATGACGGTGGCAAGTTCGAGCAACGGTGCCGCGTGCTGCGCTTGCGTCTTTACGCCCTCGAAGCGCACTTCTCCGTCCGGCCCGTAGCCCTCGCCGGTGACCTCAAAGCTTTGGCCTGCAACGGAGAGAGCACGCACGGTCATTTCGCCCACCGTCAAAGTGCCGGTCTTGTCCGTGCAGATGACCGTCGTCGAGCCGAGCGTCTCCACGGCTGGCAGTTTGCGCACGAGGGCACGGCGGCGGGACATGCGCAACACGCCGAGCGCCAGCGCAACCGTGACGATGGCCGGCAGTCCTTCCGGCACGGCGGCGACAGCCAGGCTGACCGAAGTCATCGTCAATTCAAAAAGCTCCGTCCCCCGAAGCAGCCCCAGCCCGAACAGCAGCGCGACTAGCCCTAAGGCCGCCCAGACGAGAACGCGCCCGAACGAATCGAGCTTCTGCTGAAGCGGTGTCCCCTCTTCCGCACCTGCCTTTTCAATCAGTCCAGCGATGCGGCCCAACTCGGAATTCATCGCCGTGGCCACAACGACGGCTTGGCCGGTGCCCGCCGCGACGCTGGTTCCCATGAACACCATGTTCTCGCGGTCGCCTAGCGGGATGTCGCCCTGCTCCAAAGTCGCGGGCTGCTTCGTCACCGCCGCCGACTCGCCGGTCAGCGCGGACTCGATGCACTTGAGCGAGGCCGCTGCCAGGAGCCGGGCATCGGCCGCGATCAGGTCGCCGGCTTCCAGCGTGAGGATGTCACCGGCGACGATTTGCGCGGCCGGAATCGACGTGACTTGTCCGTCGCGTCGTACCTTGGCCTGGGGTGCGGTCATTTTTTTGAGCGCCGCGATGGACCTGTCGGCCTTGAACTCCTGATAGAAACCAACAACAGCGTTGAGAACGACGATAGCGAGGATGGCGATGGCGTCCACTCCTTCGCCCAACAAGCCGGAGATGACACCCGCAGTGATGAGAATCCAGACGATGAGGCTCTTGAACTGGCCGAGGAAAATTTGGAGAGGGCTGATGCGCTTGCCTTCCTTCAGCTCGTTCGGGCCGTTGGCCGCGAGGCGTTGTGCTGCTTCCTGCTTGGATAATCCGGTCGCTGCGGAGCTGAATTGTGTCAGCACGTCCTCGACAGACTGGCTGTGCCAAGCTTCTCCTTTTGATTGTGCGGCGATGGCAGGTGCAATGGTCATGCTGTTGCTCTCCTCTGGGCGAACTGCTGCGTTCGGCAACTCTTCCGCGACCACATGCCCCTTGGAACGCCAAGGGGGCAGATGGCAAGGGCCGGAGATCGACGATGTTTGTCTTAGCGGTTGTGGCGCATCGAGAAGTTCTTCACGACTGCGAAGATCGCCGGAACCAGAATCAAAGTGAGCACGATCACGGACACCATGCCGCCCCACATCGGCGCCGCGACGCGACGCATGACCTCCGACCCCGTCCCGGTGCCCCACATGATCGGCAGTAGCCCGACCACATCGGCGAACATCGTCATCATGAGCGGCCGCACGCGCGACACAGCCGCCTGCACCACCGAATTGCCCAGATCGGCTGAGGTAAGGCGCTGCGCCGCCGCCTCGCTGCGCACGCGCGCGGCCTGCACGTCTTGCCACGTCTGGTCGAGGAAGGTAACCATTACGACCGCCGTCCCGGCGGCAAGCCCGAGCAGCGCGATGAATCCGACTGCGGTCGCCACACTCAGGTTGTAGCCCAGCGCGTACATCAGCCAAACGCTGCCCACCAGCGCGAACGGCACCGACAGCATGACGATGAGGGTGTTGGTGAGTCGCCTGAAGGTGAGGTACAGCAGCACGAAGATGAGCAGAATCGTGAGCGGCACGACGAGTTGGAGTTTTTCCTTGGCGCGCTCCATGTACTCGAACTGGCCGCTCCAGGTGATGAAGTAGCCCGGCGGGAAGCTGACCTTCTCACGCACGGCCTTCTGCGCGTCGGCCACATAACCGCCGATGTCGCGCCCACGTATGTCCACGTAGATGTAGGCGGCGAGCAAAGCGTTCTCGGTGCGGATATTGGGGGGTCCCTTGACGAGCTTCACTTTCGCGAGCTGCCCGAGCGGCAGCATCGTCGCGCCCAGCGTCTTGGGCGGGCGCGCGTTCTGCGACGGTCCGCTGGGCGAATTCATGGCTGCCGATGCCGCATCCATCGCGCCTGCGCTGAAACCCATCACGGGAACGAGTACCTGGCGGGCGATCGCTTCCGGGTCGCTGCGGAAATCGCGCGGGTAGCGGACCACCACGCTGTAGCGCTCCAGTCCTTCCACCGTGGTCGTTACCATGTCCCCGCCGAGCGCGATGGCGATCACGTCCAGCAGATCGCCGACCCCCAGCCCATAGCGGGCAAGAGCCATTCGGTCGGGCTCGATATCAATGTAGTAGCCCCCGGTCAGACGCTCGGCATAGGCGCTGGAGGTGCCGGGCACGCCCTTCATCACGGTCTCCACTTCCTTGGCCACGCGCTCGATGCCGGCCAGGTCCTTGCCGAAAACCTTGATGCCGATCGGCGTGCGGATGCCGGTGGAGAGCATGTCGACACGCGCCTTGATCGGCATGGTCCACGCGTTGGCCATGCCCGGAAACTGCAGCGCGGCATCCAGTGCCGCGACCAGCTCGTCCATGGTCGTGCCCGGGCGCCACTCGCTCTCAGGCTTCAGATTGATCACGGTCTCGAACATCTCCACCGGAGCTGGATCGGTCGCGGTGTTGGCGCGCCCGGCCTTACCGAATACCGATAGCACCTCAGGAAAACCCTTGATAATCTTGTCTTGGGTCTGCAGGATCTCGCCCGCTTTGGTCAGCGACAGCGATGGCAGCGTCGCCGGCATGTACAGGAGGGTGCCCTCGTTGAGTTCGGGCATAAACTCGCTGCCTAGCCTGAGCGCCGGGTACACGGTCACGCCGAGCAGAACGAGCGCGCCGACAATGACGAGCTTGCCGTGCCTTGCCACCCAAACGATCACCGGGCGATAAATCCAGACGAGGAACCGCGCAACTAGGTTGTCGGCCTCGCGCGGGATACGCCCGCGGAGAAATAGCACCAACAGCACGGGCACGAGGGTGATGGCCAGCAGCGCCGCCCCGGCCATCGCGAAAAGCTGGGTGTAGGCCAGCGGCTTGAACAGCCGCCCCTCCTGTGCTTCGAGCGTTAGCACGGGCAGCAGCGACACGGCGACGATCAGCAGGCTGGAGAAGAGCGACGGCCCCACCTCGCGGCACGCTTCGATGATGGCCTCTAGACGTGACCCGCCCGGTGCGAGCCGCTCCAGGTGCTTGTGGGCGTTCTCGGTCATCACGATCGCCGCGTCCACCATGCTGCCGATCGCGATCACAATGCCGCCCAGGCTCATGATGTTCGAGCTCATCCCGAAAAGATCCATCACGATGAGGGCGACCAGCACCGCGATGGGGAGCATCAGTATCGTCACCAGCGCGCTGCGCACGTGCAGGAGAAACACGATGCAGACGAGTGCCACAATGACGACCTGCTCGACCAAGGCCGTGCTTAGCGTCTTGATCGCGCGGTGGATCAGTTCGGAGCGGTCGTAAACGGCCTTGATCGAAACGCCCTCGGGCAGGCCGTTGGAGATCTCGGTCACCTTTGTCTTCAGGTTCTCGATCACGTCGAGCGCGTTCTGGCCGTAGCGCGCGACCGCGACTCCGGCCACGACTTCGCCTTCGCCGTCGAGCTCGGTGATTCCGCGGCGCTCCTCCGGCACCAGTTCGACGCGCGCCAAGTCGCGGATCAGCACCGGCGTCCCGCCCTCGGCCTTGACTACCAGGGTCTCCAGGTCCGCGATGCCTCGAAGATAGCCGCGCCCGCGCACCATGTACTCGGTCTCGGTGAGCTCGACCACCCGGCCACCCACGTCGCGATTGCTGTCGCGGATGACCTGCATCACTTTCATCAGCGGCACGCCGTAGACCTGCAGCAGGCGCGGGTTGACCGTGACCTGGTATTGCCGGACAAAACCGCCCACGCTGGCGACTTCCGCGACGCCTTGCGCCTTGGTGAGCTGAAAGCGCACGAACCAGTCCTGGATCGTGCGCAATTCTTCCAGCGTACGATTCTTCGCCACCAGCGCGTACTGGTAGACCCAGCCCACGCCGGTCGCATCCGGCCCGAGCGACGGCGTCACGCCGCGCGGCAACCGTCCCGAGACGTAGTTGAGATACTCCAGCACGCGCGAGCGCGCCCAGTAAATGTCGGTGCCGTCCTCGAAGAGGATGTACACGAAGGAGGCACCGAACACCGAGAGCCCGCGCACCACCTTGGACCTCGGCACCGCGAGCATGGCGGTCGTGAGCGCGTAAGTGACCTGGTCCTCGACCACCTGCGGCGCCTGGCCGGGATACTCCGTGTAGATGATGACCTGCACGTCCGAGAGATCGGGGATCGCGTCCACCGGCATCCGGAACACCGCATAGGCGCCCCAGGCGGCGATAAAAAACGTACCGAGTAGGACGAGAAAGACGTTGCGCGCCGACCATTCGATGATGCGGTTCACCACGTCAATTCCCCTTGGGCACCTGCGCCGCCGCAGGCTTTGCTGGCGTGCCATGGCCGCCGTGGCCGCCGAAGGTTTCGAGCGCCGCCTTGAGGTTGCTCTCCGCGTCGATCAGGAAGTTGGCGCGCACCACGACCTCCTCACCCGCCGCCAGGCCTTCCGTTACTTCGATGTAGCCGTCGGCCCGCATGCCAAGTTCAACCTTGCGCGGCTCGAATAAGCCCTCGCCGCGGCGCACCAGCGCTACCTGGCTTGCACCGCTATCGAGCACCGCCGATTCCGGCACCGCCAGCACCTTGCCGCTCGCGTGGCTGGACATCAGTTCGACGTTGGCGAACATTGCCGGCTTGAGCAAGCCGTCGGCGTTGGCGAGCTCGATACGCACCTTCGCGGTACGCGTTTCTGGGTCGATTGTCGGATAGACGAACACCACCTTGCCGGAAACGGCCTTGTCGGGATAGGCGACGATCTGTAGTTTCGCGTCCTGGCCGACGCGCACCAGCCCGACATCCTGCTCGGAGACGTCGGCGAGCACCCACACCGAGGACAGGTCGGCGATCTCGAACAGGACTTCGCCGGGCATGAAACGCATGCCTTGAACTCCCGGCTTCTGCACCACCACTCCGTTCGCTGCGGACCGGTAGGTGAGCAGCCGGCGCGGTTTCCCCTCATGCTGCAGCGCCTGCAACTCCTGGTCGGAGATTTCCCAATTGCGCAGCCGCCGCAGCACGCCCTCGGCGAGCCCCTGCATCAGCGCCTGCGCTTCGGGGCCGCTATCCTTCAACTCCCTCGCCCCCCTCAGCGCGATCAGGTACTCCTCCTGCGCAGTCACAAGATCGGGGCTGTAGACCTCCATCAGCGCCTCGCCGCGCCTGACTGATTGACCGGTCGTATTCACGAAGAGCTTTTCGATCCAACCCTCGAAGCGTGGCGCCACTTTGTACAGCAGGCGTTCGTTAGCCTGGATCGTGCCAACAGCGCGGACGGTGCGTTTCAGCTCCCGCAACTCGGCGGGCGCGGTTCTTACGCCGAGAAGCTGGACCTTGTCCAGACTGATCCTCACTGTGCCGGCGGGCACATCAGGCTCAAGTTCCCCGCCTTCATAGACCGGGACATAGTTCATGCCCATGGGATCCTTCTTCGGCACGGGCGACGTGTCCGGCAGCCCCATCGGATTGCGGTAGAAGAGAACCTTGCGCTCGACTTTCGTACCTTGGGCGGCCTCGTGCTGCGCTCGTGGCGCGCTCCGCGTTCCCATCCAGTACCCCGCGCCAACAGCAGCCAACACGATGAATGCAGCGATTCCGATCCACGCCATTCGATTCATGATTCCACCTGTCCTGGTGTAGTTCTCGTCGGCCGATTCAAAACAGTGTTTTCCCGGTGAGCAGTTCGATCTCCGCCAGCGCCGTGTTGTAATTCGAGAGTGCCGATGCGTAGCTAATCTCGTAGTTGAGCAACGTCATCTGACTATCGAGCAGCGTCAGAAAGTCGACACGATTGACCCGGTAGGCGGCGAGCGACGACTCCACGGCAAGCCGGGCCTGCGGCAGGATGCCGGATTCATAAAGCCGCGCCGATTTCAGGCTTTGCTCGGCCCTGGCCACCTGCTGCCGCAGCTGCGATGAGACCTCGTTCAGTTGTGCCTGGTACATGTTGGTCGCCTGGTTGCGCATTGCGATCGCTTCCTCGACGCCCGGGTCGCGCTTGCTTGACCACCAGACCGGCAGGTTGACGGCAACCGTGAGGCTCACCATGTCATCGCGGGGCGTTCCATCGAGCATGTTCTCGCGTTGGCCATAGGCAAGCTTCACGTCAAAATCCGGGTAATAGTCCCTGCGCGCGAGTTCGAGCGCCTTTTCGCTGCGGTCAATCAGGCTTTTCAAACCGAGCAACTGGGAGCGTTCAGTCAACGCGGTGTCGCGCAACGACTCAAGCTGCAACGCCGTCTCGAGCAGCGGCAATGTCGCCGGCGCCGGCAAGCCCGCGTCCGATTCGCGACCGAGGGCGACGGCCAATTCCGCCTCGATCGTTCGGCGCTCACGCGCGAGCTTGATCAGTTCATCCAGCATCCCCGTCAGTTGAGTCTGCGCCTTGAGTACATCGGCCTGGGATCCCTGACCGACCGCATAGCGCGACTCGGAGATCTGCAGAAACTGCTCGAGGACCTGTTTGTTCTTTTCCACGAGCCGGGCGGATTCGACAATGAAGGCGAGTTCGAAATACGCTGCCTTGACGTCCCGCACCACCCGGTTGACGGTTTCCTGGTAAGCATGTGAGACGGATTCCGCGTCCTTCGCTGCGACGTCCTGGCGCAGGCCTCGCTTGCCCGGAAAGGGAAACCGCTGCGACAGACCGAGCATCTTCATGGTCATGTCTTCGCGCCTGAAGGTCTGGGATGCCAGCGGGGCGTTGACCACCCCCGCTTCTAGCATCGGATCATCGAGCGCTCCTGCAGGCGAGACGCGATGCTGCGCCGCCTCACGCTCATTTCCAGCCGCCAGAATCTCCGGATTGTTGAGTGCCGCCTCCGCCAGGAGTTCCTGCAATTGCGGATCGCACCTTTCCGCGTGCGCGGCGCGTACTCGCGGAGACGCCACCGCAAATAGCAGCAACATGAGCACCACATATCCCAGCCTGCGGTCAAATCGTCGATTGACTGCCATGCGCTTCATGCTGATCTCCTCTCGATCCTTACGGGGAGCCATCCATATTGTTGATAAACCGCGCCACCGCCGTTCCGCTGGAACAGCAGCACGTCGTAGCAGCGCACGATGGCAGCATCAAACTAAACCCAGCTTCCATACGACGGCAGTCTCCGGCGTGGCGGGTGCGGTTCACAATGATCCAAGTCATCCAGATCGAGGTTTGCTTGACATCCTTGCCCAAGAACGCACGTCGCGGCAGGGACGTATGTGGCGCAGGCGCTCGTCGCGCCCTGTGGACGGCACGTCGCGGATGAAATAACCGCGATTGCATTCAATGTGGATGTCCGAAACGACGCCCTTGCTGACGAGCCGCAGTATCCAAAGGAGCCGAGAGCTTCATTGCCGCGTGTAGTCGGCACCATAAGGGCTCGCGGTCGTAGCCTGAGTCCACTTCCGCCGGATACGCCATACCGCGAGTGCCACCAGCAGAATCGGCGTCCAGATCCAAGTTCGCTTCGGCATGCTGTCACACTACCTAATCGGCCAGGTCTTTCACCCTCCACCGGCGTGGGTCCCATTCATCAGGCGCCGCACGGGCTCGACGAGCACGGCGCTAATGTCGATTTCGTTCGATGCGTGCGGAATCGAGTTGGTCGTCACGATTTGCGCGGCGCCGGCCTGCTTGAGCGCCTCATAGGCCCCCGACGCGAATACTCCGTGAACGGCCAGGCAGACCGGCGGCGACAACCCCGCACCCGTCCATTGCTTCACCGTCTCGATCATCGTGCGCGCCGAAGAAATGATGTCATCGACCAGCACCGGCGTGCGATCGGCCCGGCTTTCCATCTCCGGAATCGCCGACACGGCGACATCGCGATCCCCGCCGCGCTTCTTCTCCAGCACCACGAACGGACATGGCACGGCCTCCGCAACCGCGCGTACCCACTGCTCGCTTTCCGCGTCCGGCCCGACGACCAGCGGCTTCGAAACGTGCGCGCGGATCCAATGTGTGAACAGTGGCGCCGCATGCACGATCTCGCCGGGAATGGTGTAGATCTCAGCGAGCGAGCGGCGGCGATGCAGGTGCGGATCGACGGTCGCGAGCCAGTCGAACTGTGCCGACAGCAGTCGGGCGAAGCTCAGCGAAGTCAGCGCCTCGCCGGTCTGAAAGCGTCGGTCCTGGCGCATGTAAGCAAGATAAGGCGTTACCAGGCCGACCGATCGCACACCTAGTTCGCGCAGCGTGGACGTCATGAAGACGAGCGGCAGCAGTTTCTCGTCGGGATTGTGCAACGTACAAACCAGCGCCACTGCACGATCCGCCACGTCGCTATCGATGCGGACGTGAGTTTCGCCGTCCGGAAACCGCCGCATCGCGAATCCCACCGGCTCCGCATCCAGCACGGCGCGCAAGGACTCACTGATCGATTCGTTGCCCGGATAGGCAAGCAGCATCGACTTCATCGCTCCTCCAAGCGAAAGACGTCGTGTTGCCTGGCGGCATAGTTCAGTGCGTATTCGAGTTCTCCCGGTGCTTGTGCGTGCACGGTATAAAGTGTCGCGCCCTTTTCGAACCGCTGACCGAGCCTCGCTTGCAATTCCACGCCCGCGGCAGGCGCAGTCGGCGCGCCCGCGAGTTTCGCGATGCGCGCGATGCGACGGCTGTCGATCGCGACGCAGACGCCCGCATGGGCTGCCTCCACCACGCGAGTGAGCGGCGCACGCGGCGGTTCGCGCAGGCCGCCTTGTGCGCGGCAAATGGCCTCGAACTTCCGCAGGGCCTCGCCGGAATCCAGAATTTGCCGCGCCAGTGGCAGGCCCTTCCCACGCGCGATCGAAGGAGAGAATTCGAGGACTTCGGCGGCAAGCGCAAGCGCGCGTTCCCGCAGGTCCGGCGGTGCGTCCTGTTCGCGGCGCAGCACCGCCAGCACGTCCCGCGCCTCGAGCGCGGGCCCCATGCCGCGCCCGACCGGCTGCGTGCCATCGCTCAAGTAGACGGAGACGTGGACGCCGAGGGCGGTCGCGACGGACTCGAGCCGGTCGCCAAGCACCTGGGCGGCCTCGGCGGAACGCACTTTCGCCGTCGGCCCGACCGGCATGTCGATCAGGATGTGGGTCGAGCCCGCAGCAATCTTCTTCGACAGGACCGAAGCAACGAGTTGTCCTTCGCTGTCGAAATCGAGCGGCCGCTCGACCCGGATCAGCAAGTCGTCCGCAGGACTCAGCCGTACGTTTCCGCCCCAGACGATGCAGCCGCCTTCCTGTTCGACGACGCGACGCATCTGGTTGACACTCAGGTCCACCGGCGCCAGAACTTCCATCGTGTCAGCAGTGCCGGCCGGCGAAGTGATTGCACGCGAAGACGTCTTGGGGATCGTCAGACCTGCGGCGGCAACGATGGCGACCACGATCGGCGTGGTGCGGTTGCCGGGAAGGCCGCCAACGCAATGCTTGTCCACGACCAGCGGTCGATTCCAGTCCAGGCGCTCGCCCGCCTCCAGCATGGCGCGTGTCAGCCCGATGGTCTCCGCCAGGTCGAGACGGTCGCCCGCGCAGGCGGTGACGAGCGCCGCGAGATGCAAATCCGAATAGTGGCCGGCGACCACATCCGCGATGATTTCCCGCCACGCCGGCAGTTCCACGCGCTGCCCATAGACCTTGGCACGCAATGCCCGCAAGGAATCGAGCGGGTCCGGATGCGAAACCGCGACTCCCACGCCCTCCTGCGCCTGCAATGTCCGCCAGGCACCTTCCGAGAGACTTGCTTCGTCGTCGCGCAACAGTTCCGGCGACACAATGTGAACCGTCGCGATGATGTGCCGCGCGCCGAGCATCACCGAAACGCGCGACTGCGCGGCAAACCCCTCCGAACGGCAGACGTGGCAGTTGCGGTTCATATAAATGACCGCTGCCTGGTATGTATCGATGCCGAGTCGACGCAGTTTCAGCATGCGATGGTCTCGCCGTGCTCCGGCACGGTGACGTCAATCGGGATCTCGCGTCGAATGTGCTGCCGCAGCGCGTCCGCTGCCGCCGGTTCACCGTGCGTCACGAAGACTCGCCGGGGCGGGGCCGATCCGCTCTTCAGCCACGCCACCAGTTGATCGCAGTCGGCGTGGCCCGAAGTGCTTTGCAGCTGTACGATCTCGGCCCGCACGGGGATCCATGCGCCGTGGATCTTGATGCTGTCGGCGCCGCGTACCATCGCGGCGCCGCGCGTGCCGGCAGCCTGGTAGCCGGCAAAGAGAATCATGTTTTTCGCATCGGGCGCGAAAGCCTTCAGGTGATGGACCACCCGGCCACCGGTTGCCATGCCGCTTGCCGAAATGATGATCATCGGACCGCGAGCCTGGTTCAGGCTCTTGGATTCCTCCACCGAATTGACGAAACGGGCGGCCGTGCACATCGTCTTGCACTCCGCCTCCGTCAGGCGATGATCGCTGCGATGCTCGTGATAGATGCCCGTGACATTGGTCGCCATGGGGCTGTTCAGATAGGCCGGAATATCGGGAATCGCGCGTCGCGCTTTCAGCCGCGCGACGAGGTGCAGCAGGAGCTGTGCGCGGCCCACCGCGAACGACGGCACGACAATGACGCCGCCGCGCTCAACTGCTCCGTTGATCGCGGTGGCGAGCTCCGCCTCGGCGTCGACCGGCACGTGGCGCCGGTCGCCATAGGTCGATTCAATAACTACCCACTCGGCCGCTGGCGGCGGTGCCGGTGCGCGCATCATCAAGTCGTCGGGGCGTCCGAGATCTCCGGAAAAGAGCAGGCGCCCGGATCCCGACTCCAGCAGTAGTGATGCTGCGCCGAGCAGGTGCCCGGCGGGAGAAAACCGCACCGTAAGGTCCTTCGCAAGCGAGACAGTAGTGGACCACTCGACCGCGTTCAGCAACTTCAGCGAATTCGCGGCATCCGCCTCGGTGTACATCGGCAGCGCCGGCGAGTGCCTGGAATACCGGTGCCGGTTCGCGTATTCAGCCTCTTCTTCCTGGATGCGCGCGCTGTCCGGCAGCAGGATACCGAGCAGATCGCGGGTCGCGGCCGTGCAATACACGGGACCGCGGAACCCAGAGCGCGCGAGTACCGGCAAGTACCCAGTGTGATCGAGGTGCGCGTGTGTGAGAACCACAGCGTCGAGCGTCTTTGGGTCAAACGACAGCGAGTGCCAGTTGCGCTCGCGCAGGCGTTTCGGACCCTGGAACAGGCCGCAGTCGATCAGAATGTGCTGCTCTCCGGTCGTCACCAGATACTTCGATCCGGTGACGGTGCCTGCGGCGCCAAGAAAGCCGATTTTCATCGTCATGCCGCCTCCGTTGCCACTTCCGGTTGCGGGCCCGCACTCAGGCGATGGCGCTTCAGCAACAACGCATTGACGGCAACGAGCACCGAGCTTCCGGACATGGCGAGCGCCGCAACTTCGGGACTCAGCAAGACCGGATACAGCAGGCCTGCCGCAAGTGGGAAGGCGATGACGTTATAGGCCACGGCCCACCCGAGGTTCTGGTGCATCTTTCGTAACGTTGCGCGCGAAATTTCGATTGTACGCACGACATCGAGCGGATCGCTCTTCATGAGCACGACGTCAGCGCTGTCGATGGCGACATCAGTACCTGCGCCCATCGCGATGCCAACATCCGCTTGGGTCAGTGCAGGTGCGTCGTTCACGCCGTCGCCAACCATTCCGACCTTTTTGCCCTTGGTCTGCTGCTTGCGCACTTCCTGCGCTTTCTGACCCGGCAGCACATCGGCCAGTACGATGTTCATGCCGAGTTCACTCGCGATACGGTCCGCCGTACCCCGGTTGTCGCCGGTGAGCATCGCCACGTCGATGCTCATCTCTCGAAGGCGGGCGATTGCCGCCGCCGAGGTCGGTCGCACCGCATCGGCAATCGCGATAAGGCCAACCAGCAAACCCCCACGGGCGGCAAACACCACTGTGCGGCCGCTGCCCTGCAGTCGCACCGCCTCGGCGTCGAGCGCTGCCAGTTGCACCTTTTCGACACCCATGAATTGGCGGTTGCCGACGAGCACCGTGACGCCATCCACGTTTCCGCGTGCGCCCAGCCCCGGCACCGTGTTGAAATCCTGTGCGGCTGAAAGTGCGAGCCCCGCGGCACGCTTGAGAATCGCCTGCGCGAGCGGATGCTCCGAGCCTTTCTCCACCGCGCCCGCCCAGGCGAGCAACTCGTCGGCGCTGATGCCCGGTGCGGTCACCACATCAACGACTTCCGGTTGTCCGACCGTCAGCGTACCGGTCTTGTCAAAGATGACGACGTTGAGCCGCGCGGCTTGCTCGAGCGCGACGGCGTTCTTGAAGAGAATTCCATTTTTCGCGCCGAGGCCGGTTGCGACCATTATGGCCATCGGCGTCGCAAGACCGAGCGCATCTGGACACGCGATCACGAACACCGTGATTGTCAGAGTCAGCGCAAAGAGCAGCGTCTCGCCGAGCCACCAGAACCAGACTGCGAAGGTGGCAAGCCCGATCGCGATCGCGGTCCACACTAGCCATTGCGCGGCGCGGTCGGCCAGCAGCTGTGCGGGCGCCTTGGAATTCTGCGCGTCCTGCACGAGCTTGACGATCTGCGCGAGCGCGGTATCGGCCCCGACTTTGGTGGCTTTGTAGCGGAAGGCGCCGCTCTTATTGAGCGTTGCGCCGATGACGGTGCTGCCAGGTGACTTCTTTACCGGCATCGATTCTCCCGTCAGCATCGATTCGTCGACCTGAGAGGAGCCTTCGAGCACTTCTCCGTCCACGGGAATCTTGCCGCCGGGGCGCACGATGATGAGTTCGCCGACATGGACCTCCGCAGTAGGGATCTCGATCTCCTGGCCGTCGCGGCTCACGGTCGCCATGGGCGGTGCGAGTTCGAGCAATCCGCGGATCGCGTCCGTGGCGCCGGCTCGCGCCCGCATTTCGAGCCAATGACCGAGGAGGATGAAGACCAGTAGCATGGAAGCCGCCTCATAGAACTGCGGCCCGCCATACAGAAAAGTCGAACCCACGCTGAAGAGATAGCCCGTGCCCACGCTTAGCATCACTAGCACCGCCATGTTGGCGATCCCCTTCCGGAGCGCACGAACGGCGGCGACCGCGAATGGCCAGGTCGGATAAAGGATGGCCCCGCTCGCGAGCACGAACAGGACGAGATCGAGATCCACCGAAGCCGGCAGCTTCCACAACGCCCCCATCTCGCCCATCGGCGAGAGCAGGAAGACCGGCACCGAGAAAAACAGCGAGACCCCGAACCGATTTCGCATGTCGCGCGCCATCGCATGCGCATCCATACCCGCGCCATGGCCCATTTCGTGTGCCATCGCGTCGTGATCGACCGCCGGCTCACGAGCCGGCGCTGCGCGCGTCGGCTCGGTCACGCACAGGTGTGCCGGCAGGATCTCGCCGCCGCAGTGATAGCCGCACTCGCGGATCAGTGACTCGATGGCCGCGAGTGAGGTCTGTTCGGCATCGAACGACAGTGTCGCCGAGCCCGAGGCGTAGCTTACCTTCGCTTCATGGACGCCCGGCAACCGCTCGAGCTGCCGCGCGACGAGTTCGCTGTCCAGCACCTGAAAGAGCCCACCGACGTCGACCGTGGCCGTCTCGTGTTTCATGGCGCGGCTCAATGCTGATGAGTAGTGCCGTCTGAGTCGGGCCGCGACTTCCCGCTCCCTTGATCATGCCCGCGGTGGTGGAAGAAATGGAGCAGCGGACACGCAGCCAAGAGCAGAAACGGCAGGATGCCGAACAGGTGTGCGCGGTGTTCCGTGATCAGGAAGTAGGCTACAACGACGATGAAGCCGAAGAATATGAGTCGCGAAGTCGCCCGCAGCCGATCGGGCCGGTTGGGCGACATTTGATTGTGATGCATCTCTATTCCTCCTCTTGCGGGATTCGCGGCGGCGCTAGGTCCCGGGATCGTGCTGATAGGCGAAATTTGCCTTGATGGGCGCCGGCTTGCCCGGCGACAGGATCTCGACGCGAATACGTTCGACGCCCGGGCCGCTGAGCGCGAAGAAATTGCCATAGGTCATGAGTCCGTTGACTTCCATGGGCTCGAGCGTCTTCGCTACCGACCCGCCGACGCTCGCCTTCACGAGGGCGACCGTGATGCGCGCGCCTGTTGCCGCGTCGAATAGCGCGACCATGACGTGATGAGAGGCGGCGATGGTCGTTGTACCGCCGTGCAGGGCCTGGGGGTCTCCGGGCTTCGTTGAATGCCCTTGCACCAACGCCGCAGGCACGATACCCAGGTAGACCGTCACGCCGTCGACGGTCTGCTCACTCCGGGGCAGGCCGGCGTCCCGTCCGCAGCCTAGGGCGCCCGCCATGGTGATCGTCGCAAGCAGGCACGCGTCGCGACGGGTCATCCCGCCTCCGACCGCTGCATGCCGCCGAGCCGGGGAAAGAACCGTGGCGTGCGCGCCGCATAGGTGCGCCAACTCTCTCCGAACTCCGCCTTAGCCTGGCGTTCCTCGCTCAACGACAAACGCACGTACATCGTCACGAGCACCGGGAACATCACGAGCGTCAGGATCGTCGGCCACTGGACCAGGAAGCCCAGCATGATGACGATGAATCCGACGTACTGTGGATGCCGAATGCGCGCGTACACGCCGCCCGTCGCGAGCTGACTCGCCTTCTGAGCGCGGTACAGCACCGGCCACGCCGAGGCGAGCGTCCAGAATCCCGCCAGCAGCAGCAGGTTGCTCAGGATGTGAACCCAGTTGAAATGAGCGTTCCCCTGGATCCCGAGGATCGTGTTCCACAGGTGCCCTGCCTCGTGCGAGAAAACGTCGAGGCCAGGGGCGCGCGACTGCAACCAGCCGGTCAGAAGAAAGATCGTCAGCGGGAAACCGTACATTTCCACAAACAACGCGACGATGAAGGCCGAGAAGGCGCCAAAGCTGCGCCAGTCACGGCGGGTTCGGGGCTTGAAGAAGCTGAATGCAAAAATGATGAACACCGCCGAATTCAGGACAACAAGAAGCCACAATCCATAGGCGGGTGTCGTGGAATCCATGACTATCCTCCCGGTTCCTCAGAACGTGCAAGCCATCTTCGAGAAGTACCAACTGGCCAAGGGACCCCTGGCGCGCAGATTGGCGTTCGGGTGCGCCGGTCGCGGACGCCGACACGGCACGCGACCACTGCCCCTCGCGCCAGCGCAGGTTTGCGGCGGCTCTCCAGCACCTCGGCAGCGGCTACGGCGAGTCCCTGCCAAGCGTGCTGGTTTCCCTCCCCGCCAGAGATCCCGTACACAACGACGAGATGAAGTTCCACGGCGGCCCTCCTCCGCTCAGAAGGTGTATGTCGCCTTCAGGAAATACCGCCTCCCCAGCAGGTCGTAGGTGAACGGGTCCGTGTTCTGGTCGATCGCGTCCGTGTAGTACGGGGGATCCTCGTCGAGCAGGTTATTCACGCCGGCGCGGAGCACCAGGTCGTCGCCGAGTCGCAGGCTGCCCTCCAGGCCGTGATACGTGACGCTGCCGACGCCTGGCGCGGTCGCCCCGATGCGCTGGAACTGGCTGTCCGCTTCTCCGATGTAGTTGCAGAGGTACGAGGCACCCCAGGCGCCGCGGTCGATCCCGAAACGGAAGGCCGATCGCCACTGGGTGTAGCTGCCGTTGCCGCCTTCGCCGTTCGAGATGGTCCCAGCCCACTCGAGCGTGCTGCGCGCGCCCACGAAGTCGATGTCGAACTGGTCCAGGTACGACGTGTCCCAGTCGATCCTGAAGTCGCTGCCGCCGGCCTGGAACAG